>Ga0073934_10000121_pt1 | contig 227320 bp, 208 predicted proteins | sample LarsenN4metaG_FD_76834 | JGI IMG/M metagenome (GOLD analysis project Ga0073934, IMG submission 76834) | Hot spring sediment bacterial and archeal communities from British Columbia, Canada, to study Microbial Dark Matter (Phase II) - Larsen... ... | reverse complement strand
GCAACGTCCAAGAAGGCAAGTTGAATAAAAGTCAATTCAACATAGTTTATTAGTATTTTGTTTAGCATACTATCATGACATTTATGCATAAAACAAAAACGGGCTAACACAGCGTGCAGCGGATGGCGGGGAGTCTGCGGCTTCGAGAAGCCTTTTCTTACGCCCAAGCATTTCTCTGCCCTCTGGCTTTTTTCTACCCCCGCCCCCCCGCCGCTAACGCTCGCCGTTATGCGGCAGTCAGGAGTCAGTGCCTTGCCTAAATGTTCTGTTTTCATCGCAACAAGCCTCGATGGATTTATCGCTCGTAAAGACGGCGCTCTTGATTGGTTGCCTGGTAGTGACGGAGCGTCGGGTGGCGAGGACTACGGTTACAAATCGTTCTTTGAATCGATTGATGTTTTGATTTTCGGTCGCAAGACATATGAGCTCGCTTCATCGTTTGCGGAATGGCCCTACACTGGGAAGAGTGTTGTAGTGCTAAGTAGCCGTTATCCAAAAACACTACAGCCCATTACACAGAACGTCGAAGGCACGTCGTTGCCGCCGCGGAACTTGCTATCTGAACTGGAAAGCAGAGGTGTGCAACATATCTATGTCGATGGCGGCACTACCATTCAAAGCTTTCTTCGCGACGGACTGATTGATGAGTTAACAATCACACGAGTTCCCGTTCTTATTGGCGAAGGCATTTCCTTGTTTGGTGCTACCGGCCGTGACATCAAGTTAAACCATATCTCAACGAAAGCTTTTCTGTCCGGTTTTGTCCAAAGCAAATACCGGGTAGACAATGCCGCATAACAATGCCATCAACACGGACAGTGAAAAGCGGCGCGCCTTCGTCACCCCGCTTTTCACTGCCGGTTATGGCGAACGTTGGGCAGATTCACATTACTTTTTACCCAATCGAACAGGCACAAGATATAGTAAAGGGATGACCAGGTAGATGCTAATTGCAAGCGCCGTGTTTAAAACCGTCACAATGATTCCGGCCAGATAAAGCCCCGGCCCAATCAGACTACGGCGCATGGCCCATTGCCGAGTCTGCAAATCAATGTCTTCCCGCGCTAAACTCGCTTTGAGCGTGGCATACCAGCGCATAAGAGAAAATGACAGACTGGCAGCAAGCATGGCGGCGCCAAAGAAGGTGACGGCAAACGGGTTATCGGGATACTCGCCCAGCATTGCAGTGGGGAAAGGAATGAAGGTAAGGCAGAGCAGAAAAATGTTGTTCAGCCACAATAACGTGGGCGTAGAACGCTCAATGGGGTGATAGAGTTGATGATGCGCCACCCAAAAGACCGCCACAAACACAAAACTCATCACAAAACTCAGGAACTTGGGGGCCAGCGCGGCCACCGCCGCAGACAATGCCGCCGTGTCTGCGCCTTCGAGATGTGGCACGCGCAATTCCAGCACCAGCAACGTAACAACAATGGCAATGACGCCATCGCTAAATGCTTCAATGCGATTTGTAAGGATGGGGGGTTCGGTTTCAGGTTGCAACATACTTAATCCGTCAACATCTTGAAAGCCAAGTGTCGCCCCCGGCTCTGGTTCAAGGCCAGAGCAAACCACAGCCTGCCCAGGGCATCCACAAGAGGCGTCTGCTCAGGGCCACCGACCCACACCGGGCGCAAACCCACCTCGGCAATGAGCTGTTCCATGTGGGTTTGCCCCTCCCCTGCTGGGCCGCTGTAAAACAAATCGGCTTGCACATCGCCAAAGCGCGGGGTTTCAAAATTTTCCCAGCCCAGCGCATTGAAGGCGCGAAAAACTTGCGCAGTGGGAACATGCGCGGCGAAACTGGCAGCACTGTTCATCACCGCCGCCCCGACATGATTGGCGGCATCAATAATAATTTTTCCGTCGAGTGCTGCGGCGTGTTCGGCGATGGTGGCGTCCATCGCCCCGCCCGGAATGGCGAACACCACCACTGAGCCAAAGGCAATCGCCTCGGCAATCACAGTGACTGAAGCATTACCGCCCAGTGATTGCACTAATGTTTGAACTTCGGGGTTATGTGGCGAGCGCACCCCGAACCTGACCCGGTGGCCGGCCGCCACCCATTTTTTCGCCAGCGTGCTCCCAATAATTTTCGCGCCCAGAATCGCAATATCCATACTAACTCCTTTTCAATACAAATAGCCGTCTTTCGGTTGCAGGGCAGGCGGCAAATCTTTTTCGCCCAGTAGTTCGCGCACATCGCGTTCGATGGTGCGGCACATGGCCGACATCGGCACGTCGGTGATGCGATTCTCAAAGGGCGCTTCGTTCACTTCGCCCGTGCGTTCCAGAATGGTGAAAACAAAGGCTACCAAAACCGATAGGGGGATGAGCAGGAAGGCGACATTTTCGGCCACCAATAAGCGCACGAGACCAAACGGCGTTAGCACAATGAAAATGAGAACGAACAGCCGCGTAAAGTAATCGTATTGACGTGGTACGGGAATGGTTTTGAGGCGCTCGCACGCCGCTTGCAGGCTGCTTAATTGCGCCAACGCGCCTTCCATTTGGAAACTATCGAAGCCCTGCAAAATGCCCATCGCCATACCATCATAGATTTGCCGCCCCATGAGCAACAGAATGACATTGGGCTTGTTGTGCGCGGCACTAACAGTCTCATAGTCTGAAGCGCTGAGAAAAGGCCGCAATTCATCCCATTCCGGGATACCGCGCAATTGCAGACGCAACGCGTTGGGCCACGCCATCAGGCGATAAGCCATCTCCCGTTTGAAGGCATCGGCGGCGGCGGCTTTGTATTGCGGGGTGTGCTGATGCGCGTTGACAAAGGTGATGATAATCCGCGCCAGAATGCGGCACTGGTTGATAATGCTGGCCCAAAGTTGCGCCGCCTCGCCCCAACGGGTGAACGAGGTGTTGTTCCGAAACGCCAGAAAAATGGCCAGCGCCGCGCCCAATAGACTGAGGATGCCAAACGGAATGGTCATTTGGCTGATGCCCAGTGTGACATGGGAGACATACACGCCCACGCTCAACACCAGAGCCAAAGTTAGTTCCCGCCACACATAGGTAGCCACCTTGCGGGGGTCAAAATTGCGCTTAAGAATCATCGGCGTTACTTGGACAACAATTCAACCACCAACTCAGCGGCGGCGCCTGAGTTTTGTTGCTGCCCGGTTACCAGGTTGCCATCCACAATGGCATAAGACGAGAAAGGTGCGGCAACCTTGAAGGTGGTGTTGGGGATTTTGCGGGCTTCCTCTTCGATGCGGTACGGCTGGATTTTCGTGCCGACGGCCTGGTCAGCGAAATCTTCTTCGGCATTGGCAAACCCGGTCCAGGTTTTGCCCTCCACAATCAATTTGCCATCGCTCGTTTTGGCGCTGAGCAGCAGGGTAGTGGAATGGCACACAGCGGCGGAGGGCTTGCCTGTTTCGTAGAAAGCCGCGAAGAGTTTTTCCAGCTCAGCGTTGGCTTTGAAGGTGTACATAGGCCCCTGCCCGCCCACCAGGAAAATAGCGGCATAATCTGCCGGATTTACCTCGGTCAACTTGCGCGTGTTCGCCAGCATCTGGTTGAACCAGTCTTTCTGCATGTACCCCAGCGAGATGACATCATGCGCCGAATAGCCGCTGGCATCGGTCGGGTTGGAGTAACCGTCCATCATCAAGGCGCCGCCTTCAGTGGAAACTAACTCAACTTCGTAACCGGCTTCTTGAAAAATATGCAGGGGGTGGGTCAACTCTGCCGCCCAAAAACCAATCGGCCAGCCGGTTTGTTTGGAAACCGAAGGGCTGCTGGCTACCATCAGGATTTTGCCTTTGCTCGGCGCGCCATGCGGATGGACGTAGTTAAGAATTTCTTTGGCTGTAGACATTTTTTCTCCTTAAAGTAAGAATAAGGGTTGACGTGGGTTAGTTAATGCGTCGTTTGTGATTACGGCATAGTTTTCTCTCGTTGTGGGGTTCAGGTTAGGCGATTGACAATTTCCAAGCGTAATCATAAAATAAAGCCGTCAATTATGAAAGTACGCACTTTTTTGGAATATACTATCTAAAAAGTAAGCAAGGAACAGTTGATATGGCGGCGAATAATCATGCCCGTTTGCGTCAAACCCATATTTGCCCTGTGGAAACGGGGCTGGAATTAATTGGCGGGCGCTGGAAAGCGCGCATCTTGTGGAAGTTGCATAATCGCACAATGCGGTATGGGGAATTGCGCCGCGAGCTTGCGGGCATTACCGAAAAGATGCTGGCCCAACAATTGCGTGAGTTGGAACGTGATGAGTTGGTGACCCGCACGATGTATCACGAAATGCCGCCCAGAGTTGAATACTCGCTCAGCGCATTTGGAAAAACACTCAGCCCCATGTTAGAGAGTTTGGCTGAGTGGGGGACACAGAATCGCGAAAAAATTGTGCAGATTATTGAGCGCGACCAACACTCCTAGATAAGTAGCGCCGCCCAACACCGCATGAACCCGACGAGTGCTACTGGCGCGTAAAGCATAGTTGGTTGGAGAGCCTCGCACTCGCAGGTTATGCCCACCGTTGAAACTGTCGAAAAAGGGGCAAATCCATCTTAAAGCCGCGGGGTTTCTCCTTGCAAGGAGAAACCTATGGCGAAATACAAACCCTGCAACGACCAGCAACTCATCATGCTCCCCATCTCCCTGCAGGACCAACTCGTCCCAGGCGCGCTCGAGCACACCATCAGCGAAGTCGTGGACAAGCACATGCACCGCTTTACGCTCCCCACGAAGCCAAAGGTGGATGTGCCGTGGAGGTTGTATGCAATGGTTCACAATCTCGGCAAAATCCACGCCTTCAGGAGGCTGAATTAGCCACCTCCGACGGGAAAATGGCGGGGGTATAATCCCAACACAGTCAAAAAGACCCCCTCCGCCCGGCGGCGCGTCTTTGTAAAAAGGACTTTTTCGGCAGATTCGTTGGCTGGCTTCGTGTAAAATCAAACTGGGTGGTTGACATTTGGTGTGTTGCGCCATAAAATAATGGCGTGATAAAAACCTTCAAAGACGATGAGGCCCACAAAATTTATCAGCGTCAACGCTCCCGAAAGTTACCCGCCGATATTCAGCAGGTTGTTCTGCGAAAGTTACGCATGATAAACAACGCCATCTCCATCAATGATTTGCGAGTACCGCCTGCAAACCGTCTCGAAGAGTTAAGCGGTAATCGGGCAGGGCAATGGAGCATTCGCATAAATGACCAGTGGCGTGTTTGTTTTCGGTGGGAAGGCAGTGATGCCTGTGATGTTGAGATTACCGATTATCACTAGATTGGCAGGTAAGAATGACTGATAAATTAAAGCCCGTCCACCCTGGCGAAGTATTACTGGAAGAGTTCCTGAAGCCTATGAATTTGAGCCAAAATCGCTTGGCGATTGAGATTGGCGTAGATGCACGTCGTATCAATGAAATCGTATTGGGAACACGAAGCGTTACAGCGGATACCGCATTGCGCCTGGCTCGCTATTTTGGCACTTCCCCACAGTTCTGGCTTGGCTTACAGGCAGAGTATGACTTGGATGTAACGCTGGATGCTTTGGGCAATCGCCTTGAACGAGAAGTACGTCCACGAGTGCCAGCGTAGTTCTATCAAAAGCAAAGGCACTGGTAAGTCAAAACGCCAGCCAACCCCGTTTGCAGCGGACAGCGGCTTCGCCCACTGAGGGTATGCGCCGCGTGCTAGAGAAGTGATTTTCGGGCGAAGGAGTCTTACCTGCCCCGCCGCTGCCGCTAACGCTTGCCGTTGAGACTGTCGAAAAAGTCACTTTTCAAAAAAATATTTTGAAAAGTGGGGCAGAAACATCGAAAAGCGCCATGTTTTTTGTGCTCTCAACCTTATTTTGGCGTATTTTAAAGCCCGTTGTGGGAGATTTTTGTCAGGATTTTTCGAGCAAAGGGTTTTTCGACAGTCTCGTTAGCCCGCATTCTTGCACGCAAAGAAAGATCAAGTGAGAGAATGAGCAAACATCCCATCGTTTGGTTCTACATTCTGGCATTTGGCATTTCATGGCTTGGCTGGATACCAGTGGCAATAGGGTCGCACGGCATTGCTCCGTTCAACCAGCCTTATTTCCAGATTCTCCTCATTCTTCCCGCTATCGGTCCCGCTCTGGCGGCTGTTATTGTGACACGTGCAGCATATGGTAAAACACAGGTTAGCAATTTGTTCGAGGCACTGTTTCAGTGGCGCGTTCGTCCTGGGTGGTACCTCTCGGCAATTGTTGGCCCCATCGTTCTTCTTCTTGTAGGACAAAGCATAACGCAATGGCTGGACCTTTCGGTGACACAGTCAAAGCCTCAAAGCGAACTATTGCCTCTTGTTATCTCGGCTTTCGTCATGTCTTTGTTCTCCAATCCGTGGGAAGAAGTTGGTTGGCGAGGCTTTGCCTTACCACATTTACAGAAGCGATACACTGCTTTGGTTGCTACCCTTATCGTTGGTGTTTTGTGGGGGGTATGGCATGTACCACTTTTCTTGTGGAAAGGCAACCCAATGTCGGAGTATCCTTTTCTGCTCTGGCTTCTAGGCACGGTTGCAGAAACGTTTATCTACACTTGGCTTTACAACAGCACCAAAGGCAGTCTTTTGCTGGTAGCACTATTTCACATTACGCTGAATACATTTGGAGTAGTGGTAAGTGGCGTGTCCATTATTGCCCTGGCAATCTTGTATGTTCTTGTAGCACTCGTCCTGGTAGTAACATTTGGTGGTACAAATCTATCGCGTCGAGAAAGAGTTTGCGCGGGCTAACCTGCGCATGCACCCGACAGGCTTCGCCTCGCTGCGCTCGGCTCGCCTGCGGGTGATGCGCAGGCCGTTGAAACTGTCGAAAAAGGGGCGAATCTACCTTAAAGGAATCTGCTGGGTATTATGAATAAACAGAGTGGATATTATTCTGGGTTAAATATAGTGGCATGAACCAATGTCCATATTGCCAGGCAACTACTCGTCAAAATAAAGCTGGTCAAACTGAAGTAGGCTCACAGCGGTATCGATGTATGCATTGCCAGCGGAAATACACACCGCAACCGAAAATCATGGCTATCCAGAAAGCATGCGCCGGCGTGCTCTCGAGATGTATGTAGATGGGATTAATCTACGTCGCATTGCTCGTCATCTGAAAATACATCATCGGACAGTCTCTCTCTGGCTCAAGGATCATGCCGAGACTTTGCCTGTGGCCCCTGTTCCTGAGCAGGTGCATACAGCGAATCTTGATGAGTTATTCACTTTCATCGGCGACAAAAAACGAAATCTACATCTTGACCATTGTAGATCGCCAAACACGCTGCATTTTGGCCTGGTCTGTCGTTTGGGTTCGTACCCAGGAAGAGATTCAGAAGATTGTCGGTCAAGCACCCAAAGCGAAATGGTATTTCAGCAATGGCTTTGATGCTTATCAATGGCTATGGTATCACTTTGGCCGCCACGAAGTCTCAAAAGGCAAAGCGGAAACTTATTCTGTTGAGGCAGACAATGCCGAGTTAAGGCACTATTTGGCACGTCTGGCTCGCTGTTCACGTTGTTTTTCGCGCTGTCCTTACGCTCTCGAATGTGCCTTACGCTTGTTTGTCTATTCTTTCAATCGGCGGCAATTACACAAGCGGCAGTATCCGCTTTATGCTACTAACGTGATGGATTTTGTTAGTCCATAAATCTACCACTCCCGGACAATAAAAGACACCCTCTTGCAAGAGTGTCTTTCACCTGTCGGGGCGCGCGGATTTGAACCGCGGACCTCACGGACCCGAACCGTGCGCTCTACCGGGCTGAGCCACGCCCCGAATTGTGCGGGCAAGATTTTATCACAGTTGTATGGGGCGGGCAAGCACTTATTTCACATCAACCGTCACAGAAAAAGTACAAAACGGCTCCTTCCGGCCCGCTTGCCACATCCCCCACGTCGCAGAATAGCGTCCAGGCACTTTGGACGCAGTCATCCGCACATTCAACCGAAATCGGTCGCCCGGAAACAACTTATAGGGAAGATACCTTGGCCCATAGCCAGGATTGTGCATCTGGTCACCACTGATATAATCGAAATAGAATTGATTAATCCCCCAAATTTTGCCACCTTCATTGTAAATATGCCAGGCGACATCAAAATCCTTCCCCGCTTTCACATCCTGCCCAAACTCCGGCTTAATAATTTGCACGCGACACTTTAAAGGCTCACGGGTTGCGGTATAAATTTTGACCGGCCCGCCTGCTTGCGTAGGGGTGAACGTGCCACCCACCACTGTCTCTTCAAGATTAGGCAAAGTCATCGTTGGAATAGGGGGCAATGGGGTAATCGTTGGAAAGGCAAACACCGCCTCTGTTACCATTTCGCGGCGCGTAGGCGAAGGAATGGGCGTTCGGCTAGGCTCAGGGGTAAACGTTGCAGTATTGGGAAAAGTAGGCGTCGCAAAAGGCGTTGTTGTCGGGGACGGCGCGCCGCCGGGTACAGGAATTGTAACCACGCAGGCCAGCGAAACCGACAGAAACGCAATTCCCAACAAAACAGATTTAGATTTGGACATGACATCTCCCTGCTGGGGCATGGAAAGCGTGAAGTTCAGGCATCCTCATCATATCAAACCTGACACGGCTTTGGCAAGACGTTTGGTATAATTGGGGGACGCTTGATATGCACATTCCGTACGCAATACGGTTTGCCCGTATTGCGTATTTTTACGAGGTTTTCATGGAAATTGGCACAATTCAACACGTTGACATCGACTCACAAATGCGCGAAGCCTATCTCGATTACGCCATGAGCGTCATCGTCGCGCGCGCCCTGCCCGACGCCCGCGACGGGCTAAAGCCCGTTCACCGCCGCATTTTGTATGCCATGCACGATATGGGCATCCGCGCCAACAGCGCCTACAAAAAATCGGCGCGCATCGTTGGCGAAGTGCTGGGAAAATATCACCCGCACGGCGACTCAGCGGTTTACGATTCGATGGCGCGCATGGCGCAAGATTTTTCCATGCGCTACCCTCTGGTTGATGGACAAGGAAACTTTGGCTCCATAGACGGTGACGCCCCGGCTGCCATGCGCTACACCGAAGCCCGGCTCAACCGCCTGTCGGAAGAAATGCTGGCCGACATCGAAAAAAACACCGTCAATTTTGGCCCCAACTTTGACGACTCGCTGCAAGAACCGCTGGTATTACCAGCTCGCCTGCCCAATTTGTTACTCAACGGCTCGTCGGGCATCGCTGTCGGCATGGCCACCAACATCCCGCCCCACAACCTGCGCGAGTTGGCCGCCGCCGTCTCGTTTTTGATTGAAAACTACGACAACATTGACGACATCCAGGTCGAAAAACTGATGGAATTCATCAGCGGCCCCGATTTTCCCACCGGCGGCGTCATCATCGGGCGGGAGGGTATTCTCCACGCTTACACTACCGGCAAAGGACGCCTGGTACTGCGCGGCATGGCTGCCATTGAAGAGATGAAGGGCGGACGACATCAGATTGTCATCACTGAAATCCCCTACCAGGTGAACAAAGCCAGCCTGATTGAGCGCATTGCCGAACTCGTCCGCGAAGAAAAAATTGACCAGATTTCAGACCTGCGCGATGAGAGCGACCAGCGCGGCATGAGCATTGTCATCGAACTGAAGCGCGGCGCGCAGCCCAAAAAAGTCCTCAACCAGCTTTACAAATACACCGCCCTGCAATCCACCTTTGGCGTGCAAATTCTGGCGCTGGTGGATGGCGAACCGCGCACCCTCACCCTCAAACGCGCCCTGCAAATTTTCATTGACCACCGCGTAGAAGTCATCACCCGCCGCTCGCAGTTTGAGTTGGAGAAAGCCCGCGCCCGCGCCCACATCCTCGATGGCCTTCTGATTGCGCTTGCCAACCTCGATGAAGTCATTCAGACCATCCGCCGCGCCGAAGACGCCGACGACGCCAAAGCAAAACTGGTCAAGCGCTTCAAACTGACCGAAATCCAGGCCCAGGCCATCCTGGATATGCAACTGCGCCGCCTGGCCGCGCTGGAACGCTGGAAAATCGAAGAAGAAGCCCGCCAGGTGCGCGAACAAATCGCTTATCTGGAAGATTTGCTGGCGAATCCCCGCAAAATCCTGGCGCTGATTCAGGCTGATATGCAGGAAATTGCCGAAAAATACGGCGATGAGCGCCGCACGCGCATTGCGGGAGAAGCCAAAGAAGAATTGCGCGAGGAAGACCTGGTGCAAGACGAAGCCGTTCTGATTACCCTGACCGGGCGCGGCTACATCAAACGCACCAGCGCCGCTGCCTATAAATCGCAAGGAATCGGCGGCAGGGGCGTCACCGGGCATACTACTAAAGAAGAAGACGAAGTGCAGTTCATCTTCCCGGCGCGCACGCTCCAAACCATTTTATTCTTCTCGTCAAAAGGCAAAGTCTACAGCGAAAAGGTCTACCAAATCCCGGATGCAGACCGCGCCAGCAAGGGCATTTCAATTTACAACGTTCTCTCGCTCGAAGCCAACGAGAAAATCACTGCTGCCCTGGCCGTAGGTGACTTCAATTCGCACGGCTATTGCGTTCTCGCCACCACCGGCGGGAAAATCAAACGTGTCGATTTAGAAGAATTTGCCGCCGTGCGCCCCTCCGGGTTGATTGCAATGACCCTTGAAAACGGCGATGAACTTGGCTGGGCACGTCTGACGAGCGGCAAGGATGAGATTTTGCTCGTCACCCAAAACGGACAGGCCCTGCGCTTCGCCGAAGACGAAGTCCGCGCCATGGGCCGTACCGCCGCCGGGGTACAGGGCATTCGCCTGAGTAAAGGCGACCGCGTCACCAGCATGGAAATCGTTGAACCAGGCGGTTCTCTGCTGGTTGTGACCGACGAAGGCTACGGGAAGTGCACGCCGCTCAAAGAGTACTCACCCAAAGGACGCGCCACAGGTGGAATTGCCACCATCGACCAAAAATCACTGGATAAAATCGGGAAAATTGCCTCAGCGCGCGTCGTCCAATCCGCCGATGATGTGACCATTATTTCCACCAATGGCATTGTCTTGCGCCTGAAAGTAAGGGAAATTAAGGAAGCCGGGCGCGCCACGCGCGGCGTGCGCCTGATGAAACCACAGACCGGAGACAGCATCGCCGCCATCGCCCGCATTGCGAACGCCGATTTGAAATCGGTCGGCGCAAATGGCAATGAGACCGAAAAGCCGGTCGGAAAAGACCAGCCAAACCTGTTTTAGCGACGAAAGAACTTACGCCGTCTTAAAAAAAATTCCCGCCAATTGAGCGGGTTTTTTTATCAAAGCGGAAGCGCAATCTTGCCAGTGATAAAAAGTACGGCTATACCCACTATGCAAACCATCAAAAACAGCAGTGTAGAAAGGATAAATCGCTGCGCGGCCGTCATGCCCAGGATTTTCTTACTTTTTTTCTTTTTGGCAGCCGGGCGGTTGGAGGCTGACAAAACAGGTTCGGGTTTGTTTATCTGCTCGCCTTCAAAGATGGGTTGCTCACTGTTGCGTAAATCGTCGAACATGGTTTACCTCATATCGAAATAAGTATATCATGCAGGAAAAGTTAGAGACCCGTTCCACGTTCAGGGCGCAGGTGGACTTCGCCAAAGCGGATAATTTTTATCACCCCATCGGGCAGGCCTAGCCGCAAACTGCCATCCAGTTCCAGGCCAAGGAGTTGCGCAGTGAGAGTTTCTGCCTCGCTCACCCAAACTCGCACAGTTTCGCCGCGAAAAGCCAGAACAGATTCCCAATCACGGAGAAACGTTTCCGTCGCAAGCATGGCCCTTCGGCGCGCAATCGCCTCCAGCGACGCCTTGAGCAGAAACGCGCGCGCAATCGGTTTCCCTGCTTCCGCCTGAAGGCAGGTAGCAGGGTAGTTTAATCCCTGCGCAGGCGGGACCGACTCCGGGCTGACGTTAATCCCTATTCCGAGGACGACACTGTCCACTTCCGTCCAGCCAGACGGTTTCGGCCAGAATTCCAGCCACTTTCTTGCGCCCAATCAGCACATCGTTCGGCCATTTGACCTGGGCAGTGACGTCAAAAGCCCGCAGAGCATCTACCAGGGCCAGCGCGCCCAACCCAGAGAATAACCCCATCTTTTCGCGCTCAGCGCCTTTTGGGCGCAAAATAAGGCTGAAGGCCAGGGCCGCGCCGGGGGGAGTGAACCAACTGCGCCCCATGCGGCCGCGCCCGCTGGTCTGCTCATCGGCCACGATGAGTGAAAAATCGGGCGCGCCAGAGGATGCCCAGGCCAGAGCCTCATCATTGGTCGAGCCAATGGAAGCAAAGAACCGCAAACCGCCTGGCAGAAGCCCCTCGACGGCGGCCCTTAATTGAGATTCATAGACTCTACTGGAAGATTCCCCAGGGGTTGATGTATGCGCCATTTAATCGCACCTCGAAATGCAGGTGTGCGCCAAAGGAGTTGCCGGTGTTGCCCGAGGCGCCAATCACCGCCCCTCGCCCCACCACCGTTCCCACCGAAACATTGATGACGCTCAGGTGAGCATAAAGAGTAGTGTAGCCGTTGCAGTGGTCAATTACAATGTAGTTTCCATAGCCGCTGTTCCAGCCACCAGCCGCCTTGGTGACCACGCCACTGGCCGCGGCATAAATAGGCGCTCCCTCAACGGCTGCTATGTCAATGGCATAATGACCAGGGAAATAGTCATTGCCCGAAAGGTAAGTCTCTCCGGCCGGCCAGCCAAATCCGCTGAATGGAACATTACAGGTGCCCGCTGCTACGCTGCCGACATCAACCGATGGCGTTTTTGATTCGCGCCAACCGCCAGGAATCATCACCCACTGACCAGGACTGGGCCTGGGGTCGCTCAAATCCAGGTGATTGCCCGGCCAGTTAATGATGTCTTCGGGCCTGGCGCGATATTCCGCCGCAATTTTTTCAATGGTATCGTCTTGTTTCCATTGGTAGAGCAGGCCATCGGTAGGGGGAATTTGCAATTCCTGACCAGGTTTCAGACCATGTGGGTCATCTTGCAAAATATTAAAATTTGCCCATAGCAACGTTTCGGGTTTGATGTTGAATTCCGTAGCAATCCGATACAGGGCATCGCCGCGCCGAACGGTATGATTAAGCACATCATAACGCGGACGTTCTGGGATAATGGTTTCGAGTTTCAGGTCGCGGCCAATGGATGGCAGCGACAGCGCAGAAATTGCCGGGCCTGGCGCAACGCTCCCCGAAGCGCTGAATGGTTGCGGAGCAACGGTGGGTGGCAAAACCGGCTCACCCTCTGCTAAAGCACTGCGCGTATGCCAAAAGGCAAAACCGGCCAACGACAACACAATCACCAGTGTAATTCCCCAACTGATAAGGTCGAACCAGCGGGAGGAAGAGGTTGTATCCATTCTGCTCACATGCTTTCGTGCAGCGTCTCCAAAAATTCCTGGTTGTTCTTGGTTTTGGACATACGGGTAATGATGGCTTCGGTGGCGACGGTCTGGTCCATGCCCGCGCCCTGCGGTGGGTTGGCGGTCATCTGACCATACATGCGGCGCATTGTCCAGACACGCTGAAGGATATCGGGGCCGAGCAGCAGGTCTTCACGGCGGGTAGAAGAACGCTCAATATCCACCGCCGGGAAAATGCGGCGCTCTTGCAACTTGCGCGAGAGATGCAATTCCATATTGCCCGTGCCTTTGAACTCTTCATAGACCACATCGTCGAGGCGGGAGCCAGTATCTACCAGGCAGGTGGCAATGATGGTGAGTGAACCGCCTTCCTCGATATTGCGGGCTGCGCCAAAAAAGTGCTTGGGCGGGTAAAGCGCGGAGGGGTCCATGCCACCGGAGAGCGTGCGCCCAGAGGGATTCACCGTCAGGTTATAGGCGCGCGCCAGGCGGGTGATGGAGTCCATCAGGATAACAACGTGGCGGCCAATTTCCACCAGGCGTTTGGCGCGGTCAAGGGCGATTTCAGCAGTGCGAACATGCGATGTGACCGGCTCATCGAAGGTGGAGGCGATGACCTCGGCATCTACCGAGCGGTCCATATCAGTCACTTCTTCAGGGCGCTCGCCAATCAGAGCCACCATCAGGTGAACATCGGGGTATTGGGTAGAAATGGCGTTGGCTATTTGTTTCAGAATGGTGGTTTTTCCGGCTTTAGGCGGAGAGACAATCAGCCCGCGCTGTCCACGCCCAATGGGGGCAATCAGGTTAATCACGCGCGTGGCGAGAATATCGCCTTTGGTTTCCAGGTCAAAGCGTTTTTCAGGGAAAATGGGGGTCAAGTTTTCAAACTTGGGGCGGCGGCGCGCTTCTTCAGGGTCAACGCCGTTCACCGACTCAACTTTCAGCAATCCCCAATGGCGTTCCGATTCGCGGGGCGGGCGCACATGGCCAATCACCAGGTCGCCAGAGCGCAATTCGTAGCGGCGCAGTTGCGCCTGTGAAACATAGACATCATCATCGCTAATGCTGTACCGGGCCGAACGCAGGAAACCAATTCCCTCGTCCATAATTTCCAAAATACCGCCGCGAATTTCAAGCCCTTCACGCAGGGCTTCTTCCTGGCGCAGGCGCAACACCAGGGCCTCTTTTTTCAATCGATTGGCATTCTGTATGCCAAACTCCTTAATCGCCATGTAGCGAAGGTCAGAAAGAGGCTTGCTTTCAAGTTCGAGGATGTTCATCATGAGTTTTTCTCTGCAGGGGAATGAGTATAGAGGAAACGAAAGCGCCGTCCCTGGAACAAGGACGGGACGAAGGTTTTAATTTTCAAAATTGGGAAATATCTTCATGAAACCTGGCCCCGCGGCCACCCTTAACTACAACATTTTTTTCAACCGTCCGGGGAATTAAGCGAATTATAGCACGATTTTTTCGCGTGAAACAATAATTTCATGACGTTGCAAGCCTGCAAATGGTTCCGATTACGCGAGCGCCATCGCGCATCCATCGGCGCGCGGGTCGCTTCCCGCTGCAAGTATGCCACCACCATCATGCAAGATGACCTGCCCCCGGCCAAAGATTGCGCGTCCCCAGCCGCTCACCGGTCGGACAGGATGTCCCATCTCGGCCAGAGCCGACATCACCGGGAGCGGAATCCCTTCTTCGAGCGCCACTGCATCGGAGGGGTTGCCATCTTCCAGGCAAAAGCGCGGCAGGTCCAAAGTGGATTGCGGGTCGAGACCATCCAGCATTAAAGCCAGACCCACCTGAACGTGTCCCTGCGGCTGCATGAAACCACCCATCACGCCGAAGGGGCCAAAAAGCGAACCATCGGACTCGCGGGTGATGAGACCGGGGATAATGGTGTGATACGGGCGTTTGCGCGGTTCCAGTCGGTTGGGGTGGGTTGGGTCCAGACTAAAGTTATGGCCCCGGTTCTGCAACGTGAAGCCCCAGCCCTTTGGAACAATGCCCGTGCCAAAACCCATGTAATTGCTGTTGATGAACGAACAGGCGTTGCCCCATTTATCTACAACGCACAAATAGACCGTGTCTGAGGAGGCCAACGGGCGGCCAGCAGGCTGATTGAGCGTGGCGCGGCGGGGGTCAATCCGCTTGCGTCGTTCTGCGGCGTAGTCTTTGGTGAGCATCCACTGCCAATCGGCGCCAAAGGCTGGGTCGGCCAGAAAACGGCGGGTATCAGCAAAGGCCAGGCGCAGCGATTCAATTTCGAGATGCAGCCGCCCGGCAGAGAGCGGATTCGGCCCGGCCAGGTCAAAGCCTTCCAGGATGTTCAGCGCCAACAGGGCTGTAATTCCCTGTCCGTTGGGTGGACATTCATAAACGCGGTACTCTCCAAAAGTGATGCTGGCGGGCGTTTCCCAGGTAGAAACATGCGAGGCCAGGTCGTCAAGGGTCATGCAGCCACCCGCATCTTGCAAAACTTCAACAATTGATTCAGCAATTTCACCCTGATAAAAAACGGTTTTTCCACCTTCGGCAATCACGCGCAAAGCGCGCGCCAGGCCAGGGTTGCGAAAAATTTCGCCGGGGCGGGGGCCGCGCCCTTCAATGGTCAGTTCGCGGCCATTGGGAGCGGTCAGCAGTTGCCGCTCTACGCCACGCCCCCAAAAGGAAGAGGTCAGTGGAGCAACCGGAAAACCCTTCTCGGCCAGGCGAATCGCTGGAGCCAAAATTTCGGACATCGCAAGCGTGCCGTGCCGTTCTATCAGGTCGCACCAACCAGCGCATGCGCCTGGCACGGTGACGGTATGCGGATGAAAAGGCGGCAATCCACCGGCCAGTCCTTCGCGTTGGAGGCGTTCCAGCGTTAGCCCCGCTGGAGAGCGGCCTGAGCCATTCAGCGCCGTCACCTGGCGGGTGGGAGCATGGTAGAACAAGGCGAACATATCGCCGCCCAGTCCGGTGGAACACGGTTCAGTGACGTTAAGCGCAGCGGCCGCGGCAACAGCGGCATCGGCGGCATTCCCGCCTTTGGCAAGGATTTCTAACCCGGCAGCAGTGGCCAGCGGTTGGGATGTGGCCACCATGCCGCCCTTGCCATAGATTGTAGAGCGTCGGGAGTTGAATTGAAACATCATTCCTTGACCGGCTTCAACGTCACCATCACCTTATCGACTCGATTCCCATCCATATCCATCACTTCAAAACGCAAACCATTCCACTCAAACATGTCAGATTCGTGCGGCACCCTGCCGAGATGGTTCATGATAAAACCGCCCAGGGTTTCATATTCATCCTCATCAGGCAGGTGGCGGATATTGAAAATCTCTTTGAAATCCTCCACATCCAACATCCCATCCAACAACCAGGAGCCATCCTGACGTTGGGTGGCCTGCGGCTCGCCATCCTGAATGTCACCCACAATTTCTTCGAGAATGTCGCTGATGGTCAGCAGACCCTGCACAGAACCAAATTCATCAACCGCCATCAACATTTCGGCCTCGCCCGCCTTGAAAATTTCCAGCGCGCGCGAGGCATGCGCCGTTTCGGGAATGTACGTTGCCGGTTGCAAATTTAATTGCAGGCGCAGTGATTCTCCCCGTAAACTCTCTATCAACAAATCACGCGCTTTGATGATGCCAAGCACAGTATCCAGGCTGTCTTCGCAGACCGGAAATTGGGAAAACTGGCTCTCTTCGATGACTTTCCGGATGTCCTCCGGCGAATCATTCACATCCAGCCAGACAATTTCAGAGCGCGGGGTCATCAGCGAAAACACGCGCCGGTCGTGCAGACGGAACACACCCTCTACCATATCCTGTTCGGCTTCGCCAAAAACGCCCGCTTGCGTTCCCTGGTCCAACTGCACCAGGAGTTCTTCTTCCGTCACGGGCGGTTCGCTGCCAGGCTTCACGCCCAAAAAACGCAGGGTCAGGTCGGTCACTGCTCCTAAAAACCAGACCAAGGGGGAAAACAGGCGCGATACAAAAAGCATCGGCCCAGCAATGACCGCCGCTACGCGCTCCGGGTTATGCAGAGCAAGCCGCTTTGGCACCAGTTCACCCAACACCAACGAGAGAAATGTGATTGAAACAACGACAATCCCAAGCGCAAGAGAAAGCGCATAGGGCGCAAAAACGGAAATCTGTTCAAACTTCGCGGCCAATGGTCTGGCAATACTCGCGCCACCAAACGCGCCCGCCAGCACGCCAATCAGGGTGATACCAATCTGGACGGTGGAGAGAAACTGATTCGGGTTTTCGGCCAAGTGCAAGGCCGTACCTGCCCCCAAACTTCCTTCGTTAACTCGCTGCTGCAAGCGCGCCTTTCGAGAAGAAACGATTGCCATCTCTGAAAGCGCAAAAATGCCATTGAGAATAATCAATAAAAAAACAATCAGTATTTCTAGGCCTACATCCATTTTTGCTTGTTTTACCTCATTGGATTGAACTTGCAAAATCCATAATCATCCTATTAGATTTTACCGTACAACCTCGATTCCTGCGCCAGGCGCGACCTCGCCCACCACCCAAACTGACTGCTCCAACGCGGCAGCGCGCTCCTGAAACGCAGAAATTTTTTCCGCCGGAACAGAGAGCAACAGTCCGCCACTGGTTTGAGCATCGAACAACAGCATTTGTTCCATCTCGCTAATTTGCTTATCAAAATGAACCTGCTTGCCGTAAAACAACCGGTTGTCTGCCGAGCCGCCGGGAAAAATCCACTGTTCCGCATACTTGCGGGCGCAGGAGATAAAGGGGATACGGTCAAATTTGAAGCGGAAGCGGACGCCCGAAGCATTTGCCATCTCCCAGCCATGACCAAGCAGGCTGAAGCCGGTGATGTCGGTTCCGGCGCAAATTCCAAACTCACTGGCAAGCTGCCCGGCTTTCGCATTGAGCCGGCTCATCCAGTCAACCGCATCCCGAACATCTTCCGGCGTGGCAACACCCCGTTTCAACGCGGTGGTTGTCACGCCAAAGCCCAGCGGCTTGGTGAGAACAAGGGCATCGCCGGGCTTCGCGCCGTTTTTGGTCATCATCTTTTGCGGATGAACCAAACCGAGCGCCACCAGCCCAAACTTGGGTTCCTTGTCTTGCACGGTATGCCCGCCCGCCACCACCACGCCTGCCTCGCGGCATTTTTCGGCGCCGCCGCGCAAGATTTCACCCGAAATTTCAGGCGGCAGGTCGGGCGGCAGGGCGGCAATATTGAGGGCCAGAAAAGGCTTTCCGCCCATCGCATAAATATCAGAAAGAGAATTGGCCGCTGCAATCGCGCCATATTCGTAGGGCGTATCCACCACAGGCGTAAAGAAATCGGTCGTCACCACCAGAGCGCGCTCATCATCCAGTCGCCACACGGCAGCATCATCGGGGCCTTCCAACCCAACCAGCAAATCCGGGTACGCGCCCGGCTGGAATAAATTGGAGACAGGGCGCAGAACCTGCGCCAGCGTTTCCGCGTTTAATTTCGACGCTCAACCAGCGCAACTGGAAAGCGTCGTCAGGCGAATTTCGCGCCCCGAGGCTGCATGTTCATTCATAGAAACTCCAAAGCAAGGTGGAAAGCAGGAAGATTTTACCATCTCCCGCTTTCCACCAGGTTCTATGCGGATACCAAATTCCGAAAACGATTACGCTCCGTCTCAACCACTGAATTTGCTATCTTGGGTGCTTCTCCCTGCGCTTACTCATTTGGATTGTTTGAGCGCCAAAACGCCTATTGAGGAGAAACCGGCGTCGGCACAGACGGCGTAAGGTTGGGCAGTGGCAACAGGTAAGGATTATCGTTTGGCACCAACATCACCTGAATATTCGGCGCCAGTTTGGTGATATATTGATAGGTCAGCAAATCTGGATTGTTTTTCAGCGCATCGGCTATCAACTGCAATGCTTTGGCTTCGGCTTCCGCCTGAATCAGTCGCGCATCTGCCGCGCCTTTGGCTGCAATGACCGCCGCATCGGCCTGACCCTGAGCAATCTGACGCGCTTGCTCGGCTTCCTGTCGTTTTTGCTCGACCACAAATCTTGCCTGTTGGGCTTGCTGTTCGGCAATCTGCTTTTGCTCCACCGCCGCCGCATATTCCTCGCTAAAGCGAATATTGCGCAAGACAAAATCCTGCAAGACGAGGTTATTGTTTGAGAAGACACGCTGCAGTTCCTGAGTGATTAACTGCTCCATCTCGCTGCGCTTGCTACTGACAATTTCTTCCACCCCGTACTGCGATGCAATATCACGGATAACTCCCCGCGCCACAGGCCGAACCAATCCAGCTTCATACCCACCGCGCCAGGTGCGATACAAATCCACCACCCGGGCCTGGTCCACCGCAAAAATGACGGAAGCATCCACGTAAACCTGTTGACCATCCTTGGTGCGCACCTGAATAGAGTCATCGCGCGGCTGACTGCCCTCAAGCTCCACCGATGACATCGTATACGTCTGGCGCAAAATCGAATAGCGCTCCACGCGGTTGACAAATGGCACAATCCAATGCAAGCCCGAAGGCAGCGGGTCAGGCCGGATGCCGCCCTGCCCAATCGCCGTAATCACCACGCCGATTTCATCCGGCTCAATAAACACCAGGCCAGCGCCAATACCTGTCAGGGCAATGGCCGCCACCAGGAAAATGACCAGCAGCGTAGAAAGCCCCTTTGCATTCTGGCCGCGTCCGGCGCGCGTGATGGCAATCACGCCAATCACAATCGTCAACAACCAGACCAGCGAACTGACAAACTGAATTACTTGAGCAATATTCATGAGTGTCTCCTTTTGAACTTTAACATTATAACGTGATAGGATTAAGGCATGAACAGCGGTACCGGTCAAATTGATGAAACGTTTATAAACTCTAGACGCGCAGCGCGCATCATCTGCGCCCCAAACCTGATTCCCGCGCCCGGGCAATATCTGCTCGCCCATGCGCTCTCCGAACCAGATTCCCCTCTGCCGCATCCCATCTTCCTGACCGCCAGCCACTCCAGGGGATTCTACGCAGCCAGGCCCTTGCCGGTTTCGTGGACTCCAGGCACGCAACTGGCCCTGCGCGGCCCGCTCGGACGCGGATTCCAACTGCCAGCCTCAGCCCGCCGAGTGGCGCTGGCAGCATTGGGCGGAAACGCATCTCGTCTATTGGCCTTGCTCGAATTCGCCATACCCCAAAAAGCAGAAATCACTTTACTGGCAAATGCCATCCCCGAGAATCTGCCGCCTGCCATTGAGATTCTGCCACTCTCCGCCCTGGCCGATGCCGCAAAATGGGCCGACTACCTGGCAATCGATGCGCCGCGCGCTGCTCTGGCCGAAATCCGCAATGCCTTTCCGCCCGCCTCACGTCCCATCATTTCCGGCTACACGACAGAAATTCTGGTCGAAACGCCCATGCCCTGCGGATGCATGGCAGCGTGCGGCGCGTGCGCCTTGCAAACCCAATCGGGATATTTCCTGGCCTGTAAAGATGGGCCGGTCTTCGACCTGAAGTCTATCGTATAAAACCACTGTGAGAGCCCCAATCACCCTAAAAAATTCAAAGCGACCGTCAAATGCGACGGTCGCTGATACTTTTCGTGAGCAATCATGCGGCGAAATTGCGCCTCCCCCGTTATGAACCAGTTTACTGCCAGACGCGGAAGGAGGTCACCGTTTCGCTATTCCACCCCTGGTACAAAACCTCAACCTTAATCGTCACCAGGCTGCCGTGCGGCTGAGATTGCACCGGGAAAGAGAGTATGACCAGACCATATTCGTTGGTGGTTTGCGCCAGCGATTGCGTTCCCCCGCCGGGCCAGAAGATAGTCACAATCGCTGTGGCGCCGGCGACCGGGGATAAGGTCTGGTCTTGCACAACGACATATACCGTTTGGGTGTCATCCAGCCGCGTAACGGCCTTCCAGGTGAAGGCGCGCGCGTAAATTTTGGTCACGCTGCCAGAAAAGGCATCTGCCTTGACGGGCTGTAACAGGTTAGGGTCCTCGCCAGCCAGGTCAAAATAGATGCGCCCCAATTCCGCCAGGACAACGCGCTGCCCATCGGGATATTCAGGGTACCATTCAAAGCGCGCACGCTCAAAATATTGCGCAATTCGACCGTTATAGAACACAAAAGACGAGATTGGCTTGCCAAAAATCGCCTCGCCGCCGTTTTTGTCGAAGAATTCGAGAAACGCATAACAGATGGAAAACCCAGTATCCGCGTAATAGCGGCAGCCAATCGGAGTAAAAATATTGACTTCCCCTTCGTTGGGAACGCGCTGGTAAACATACTCACCCAGCGGAGCCACCCGCACACGCTGGCCGACTGCCAGTTCTGGAAAATATTCAAAGCGCGCGCGCTGGAAATACTGGATTGCGCGCCCGCTGGTTGAATCGGTAAACTGTTCCGTGATGGGAGAGCCAAACAGAAACTGGGCATTAGGAACGCTCTGGTAAAAAATCAGAAAATCCCCGCTGACGTTATGCCCTGTATCGGCAAAATATTGCGACGAAACGCCCTGCGCCAACACCGATGGCCCAGCGCCAGCACAAAAGCCAACCGACAGAAAAAACAAAAGAAACAGACGCGTGAACTTACTCACAATCGCATTATACAACAAGGCAGGGACATTCTATATACACAAATTGGTTGGGAATGATGGTTACCTGCTGTTCCGTTTATCCGATTCACTCATCCGCTCTCCTACGCCCAACCGCCACAGGCGGAACCCGGCAGATTGCCAATCTTTGCCAGTCAGGACGTTGACGGTATCCACCAGCACCCGCGCAGAGGTAAGCGAGGCCAACTGGTCAGGCGACAGAGCGCGAAATTGAGTATGTCCAACCAGAAGCAAGACCACCTCCGCATTTTGCAGAGCCGCGCTCAACGTTGGGGCCGAATCGATACCTGGTAAGCCGTTTTCTGGCTTAAATGGCTCAAAAGCCGTCACTCGCGCCCCTTCTTTTTGCAGAAGGTGAACCACTTCAACGGCGGGGCTCTCACGCAGGTCATCGACATCGGGTTTGTAAGCCAGGCCAAGAGCGGCAATCCATCTGCCAGACAGGTTGCCGCCCAGCGCCTGACGGACTTTTTCGACCACAAAATGCGGCTGGGCATCGTTGACCTGGCGCGCCTTCCAGATGAGCTGCGCTAAATCGGGAGCGGTTTCGACAAAAAACCAGGGGTCAACGCTAATGCAGTGTCCACCCACGCCAGGACCGGGATTGAGAATCTTAACGCGTGGATGCAGGCTGGCAAGTTGAATTGCCTCCCACGCATCCACGCCGAAACGCTCGGCCAGGCGCGAAAACTCATTAGCAATAGCAATGTTGATATCACGATAGGTATTTTCCATCAATTTGACCATCTCAGCGGTGGTGGCATCTGTCTGGTGAATGTGACCGCGTACGAACAGGGAGTATAGTTCCGCGCCCGCCTGGGCCGATTCGGCAGTCAGGCCGCCAATGACGCGCGCATTTTCAACCAGTTCGCGCAAAATCTGTCCGGGCAAAACGCGTTCTGGCGAGTAGGCGACGTAAAAATCGGCGCCTGCTTTCAGCCCGGAGCGTTCCAGAATGGGGGCGACCAAATCAGCGGTGGTACGCGGCGGAGAGGTCGATTCCAGGATAACGAGATTGCCTTTGCGCAAATGCGGAACAATGGCTTCGGTGGCCGAGGTCACGGCGCGCATATCGGCTTTTTTGTAGGAACGACCGTTATAGTAGCCGGTTTCTGTCTCGTAAAACGGGGTTGGGACAGCTATCAGGAAGGCGTCGGCGGGTTCGGGCCTGGATGAAACGATGAGGTTGCCGCTTGCAATGGCTTTTTGCAGGACTTCGCCCAGACCGGGTTCGTGGATGTGCAGCCGCCCGGCCTGAAGCGTCTGGACAACGCTCGGGTTGGTGTCAACGCCAACAACTTTCACGCCATTGGCGGCGAACATGGTTGCAGTGGGCAGGCCGATGTAGCCCAGCCCCAGGATGCAGATTTTATTAAACTTCACAGGGTCTCCTTGAGAAAAACTCTGCCCATTATACCGCCTGTAGAACCGGTCTCCGACCAGTCTGCAAAAAGGCTAAGCCAAAAGTCTGTTCCGGGTTGGCGGCGCAGCAGTTATAATGCCCGGCATGGAATTTTCGTCGTTTTGGAATGCCTGCATTGTTCGCCTGCCCCATCCGCACTTCTTGCAAACCTGGGAATGGGGGCAGGTGAAAGCCAGGTATGGCTGGCAACCGATGTATCTGGTTTGGGACGAAGAGCAGTGCGCGGTCTTCAGTCATCCATCTTCACTAATCCTTGAACCGTTGACGGACACAAAAAAAATCAAAGCGGCGGCAATGGTGTTGAAGAAAACCGTGATTGCGGGCGGAATGGCGGCGCGGCTATGTATTTTATACTGTCCTAAAGGGCCAAATCTCGACTGGGACGACCTGCCGCTGCGAAAACGAGTGCTGGACGATTTAGAGCGCCTTGCCCGTCAGCAAGGGGCGATTTTCCTGAAACTGGACCCAGACGTGGTACTTGGAACCGGCGTGCCAGGGACAGAGACGGAGAGAACGAGCCCAGAGGGAGAGGCCGTCCGCGCGGATTTGTTGCGTCGGGGCTGGCAATTCTCTGAGGAACAAATCCAATTTAAAAACACAGTGTTGCTTGATGTCAGCCTTTCCGAAGAAGAAATGCTGGCGCGCATGAAGCAAAAGACGCGCTATAATGCGCGCCTGGCGATGAAAAAAGGGTAACCGTACGAGCCGGGACAGAATCCGATTGGGCGATGCTCTATAAAATGTATGCGGAGACTTCCATACGGGACGGATTTGTAATTCGAGATGAAACCTACTACCGAACGGTGTGGGGGCTGTTTCAATCCATCACCGCTCATCCACGCTATGAAATTCCGCTGGCCGAGCCGTTAATTGCCGAGGTAGAGGGCGAGCCAGTAGCGGCAGTGTTCTTGTTCGCGTTTGCAGGGCGAGCCTATTATGTGTATGGCATGAGTCGCGAGGCGCACCGCGACAAGATGCCAAATTATCTTTTGCAATGGGAAGCAATGAAATGGGCGCAGAGGCGTGGCTGCAAGGTATATGACCTGTGGGGCGCGCCAGATGTATTCGACGAGCGCGATTCGATGTGGGGGGTCTTTCGCTTTAAAGAGGGCCTGGGCGGGCAGGTGATTCGCACGCTCGGCGCGTGGGATTTCGTCCCCAACCGGCTGTGGCATGGGATGTATACCAGGGTTATGCCAAAAATTCTGGACCTGATGCGATTGCGCGGAAAGACCAAAACCCGCCAGCAAATGGGCGGTTAAGTTGGGCCACGCTGGCAGGGCTTTTTGATTGTCTGTTCATCAAGCGCTGCTATGCATACCACTTTGCCCACTCGTCCTTGAGAATATTGCCCAAAACGACATGCGCCATGCCCTGAGCAGGCAAAACATCACCATCAGGCTCAACATAGAGCCATGCTTTGCCAGCCCCGGCGGGTTCGGCGTCTTCGGTCACTTCAAGCGCTACCGGGTTAGCGGCGGAATATGGCACAGGCAGGTCAGAAACCAGGCGCAAGCCCATTTCCCCGGCCACATCGCGCAGTTGCGACAGTTCTTTGTGCAGGTTCTGGTCGGAGATGCTGAGCGACATGGCCTCCACGCCAGCCACGTGCAGTTTTTCCATCAACGCCGGGGCATTCTTCACGTTTTTAGGCGTCAACGTCAGGTGAACAGACAGGAAAATATCGGCCACCAGCGTGTTCTGAATGGCCTGCCAGTTTGGTTCACCCTCCGATGGAAGGATCATCATAAGATGGTCGAGGCCGGTTTGCAGGAGGGTCTCCAGGTATGCTTTATCGGCTAGTTTGTGACCATCGGTGAGCAGGCCGCAGACCTGGCCGTTCTTTTCGGCGCGGGCAATCAGCTCGGGCAGGTCATCGCGCAAGGTCGGTTCGCCGCCCGTGAAGATGATGTGCGGCACGCCATAGGCCCAGGCCTTATCCAGAATACTCATCCACTCCCCGGTCGTCAGTTCGCGCTCCACTCGTTTTTCGGGGGCGTTGAGCGGGTCGGCGCCGGAGGGGAGTCGATAAGTCAGGGCGCAATCCAGACGCAGCGGCGCGGTCAGGTCCGAAGAGTTGGGGGCCACCCGCTCAAAATCGAGGTAAGAAACCGGGTCGAGGTCTTCGGTCTGAATCAGTGTCTCGACCCGTTCCATGAAGTCAACATAATCTTTTTCGGCCTGAGCTTTGCTGATGCGGTACCGCCCGGCAATCTCTTTGGCGGCCTGAGCCGGGGCCGCGCCGCGAAAAAAGTGCAGGGCAAATTCGGCGGCGGTGGGGTTGAGATGCAGGACAGTGCTGGCATTGACCACCAGAAGGCCGCTGCCATCTTTGTTCAGGCGCAAATGCAGGCGATAGGGCTTTTTATCTTCCGGCGGCGACTGGTAGTGATAGGTAGCCGCCGGCAGGGGCTGAACAGGGGTAAATAGGGTCTTAATGCGCTCAAACAGGTTCATAGGTTGCTCCTTTTGTAGCCGCTTAACGGTGGAATACGTTCCAGGTCAGGGGCTTAGTTTCAAATCCTCGAGGAAAAACAGAATGAAATAGCCAACCAGCAAAACCAGCCAGCCAACCAGTTGTACCAGGTCAAGGAATCCGCTCCAGGTCATCGAAAAATTCTCCTGGATGGTGCTGATGAGGCTTTCCAGGTTATCCAGCTTAGACTGGACCACCTGTTTCCAGTCATCCAGATAAAACTCATCGCAGATAATTTTGTAAAGTTTGGCCGTGTACCAATCGCCAATCAGAAGCAGGTTTTGCTCAGTATGCTCGAATTCGAGCATGATTTCCAGGCGGTGGGTGATGATGCGCCGCAAGGTGACGCGGGTGGGGCCAAAGACCGAAAATTTGCTCTGCTGGAAAGCGCGGTTGATAGCCTTCAGGAGTTCCTCAACCGATTGGTCGAGCAGGCGATAGCGCAAAAGCTGGTAGTTACCAATTTTGAGCAATTCGATATCCGATTGGAAGTCGCCCTCAGGGGCAAAAATCAGAGCGGCTTCCCAATCGACCAGAGTCAGGTCGTCTTTTGAATAATGCAAGCGCGAAACCAGAATGTCATCAATTTCGGTTTCATCGAGCACTTCGCGCTGTGAGCGGATGAAGCGTGCCAGCGTGGGGCGGTTGGCCTCCACAAATTCATCGGGTACATCCAGGTTGTCTTTCACCAGCAGCACAGTATAAACTTCAAACAGGCCACTGGCGCGATAGTTTGTTGGGATAAAGCGCTCTTGCAGTTCTTCTTCGAGTTTTTGCCGCCGTTGGATGGATTCCAGGCTGAGTGGGTCGGGCAATTTGAAGTGGCACTCGACGATTTGAACCTGCTCCTCGTAGCGCTGCTGTGTGGCTGTAACCGTGATTCCGTCAATGGAGAGGGTTTCAACCCCCAGCGTATGGAGGCGAATATCAACCGGCTGGAAGTAGGGCGCATTCTTCAGCCCTGTCACCGGCTCGGCGGGGGTTGGGACCTCCACTTCATCAGGGAAGGCCAGCAAGGAACAGATTTCGGTCTGGGTTAAGGTGTTCATCAATTGTATTTAGCCATGCTGGTCGAGTAGCCAGTGGTTTTCCGGCGTATCGAGACCAACATTCTGTGTACTCAACCAATCTTTTGCGTCAGCCACTGGTCAATTGACTCAGCCGTCTCGCGGTACGATTTTTCCATCATCAAGTTATGCCCCGCGCCGGGAATGACCACGAAATCGGCCTGGTAGTGGGTCGCCGTTTTGCGCAAGCCCTCCACGCTGATTAATGCATCCTTTTCACCGGCCAGCAGGAGCATGGGGATTTTGACGTTTTCGGCAGGCTGCCAGAAAGGCGGGTTGTGCTGAAAAATCACCAGCCCCGATTCGCCGCCCAGTTGTCGATGCAGTTCTTCGGGCGAGATAACTGCTTCGGGGCTGATTAATTTGCTGGCGGCGGCTGCCGGGCTGCGCATCCAAACGGTTGCGTTCCAGGTCAGGAACATCGCCGCCATGCCCAATGGGTCGAGTTGGATGACGCGCCAGAAGCCCTCGGCCAGCATACTGTGAGAGACCCAGGGCGCGACCAGCACCACAGCGGGCAAATCCTGGGTGATGTAGCGCAAAACCCACTGGCTGAGCGCCCCGCCCATGCTGTGACCCATCAAAACCGGTTTCACAGGCAGCCGCTCGATTTCATCGCGCAGGAAGGCCAGGTAATAACCGAGCGTGCAATGGGTAAGTGAACGCTGCGTTGGCGATTGGCCGTGTCCCGGCAGGCTGTAAGCGATACTTTCCCAGCCTTGTTCGGCCAGGATTTCCTGCCAGGGCTGCCAGCACCAGGCCCCATGCCACATGCCGTGCGCCATCAGGATTGGTGTCTCGTGCTGGCGCTCTTTGGGAGTGTAGGTGATGCGCTCGATGCCGTCTTGCAGGGAATGGGTGACGGTGTACGCGACCTTGTCCTCGGTCTCAGAGACGGTCGGCCAGGCCCCGCGCAATTTGTTCTGGTCTTGGGCCAACATGCGCGGCGCAGTGTCATTGAGCAGCCGCCACAAAATCCAAGCCGTCAGACCGCCCAGGTAAGCTTTGACCGCGAATCCCAGCAAATTGGAATTGGAAGATTTTCGTTTCATTTTCGCTATCCATTCTTAACACTTGGCTTTTAGACTTCATTTTGAAGTCTGCGCAACCCGAAAATCTTGGCGCAATTTGTGCTGACAATCAAAATCTGGACACGGATTCGACGGATTTACGCGGATTTTTCTTTAAAAAAATCCGTGCAATTCCGTGTACAAAGGGTTTTCTCATTAACGAACTCTAAACTCTAACACTAGCCGCGGACAAAGTGCGGCAATTCGAACGGGATTTCGAGCGACAGCTCGACAAACCCGGCATATTCGCCATTTTCGTACCACGGCGACTGGTAAATCAGCTTTTTGATGCCATTTTTCTCGATGGTGTAAACGTTTTTGGAGCGGGTTTTCATCATCGCTTCCAGTTTTTCGCGCGCCGCCTGGGGATGACAATTGAGCAGGTTCGCGCCCACCAGCCGGTAGCCGCCATCGCTCTCGAAGGTTTTGGCGGCCTTGTCGTTCATTTCGAGAATAATCCCGTCCGGGTCGCAAACGGTGATGGCGGCGGGAAATTCTTTGAGCCAGTTCATTTTCATCTCCGGACTCCAAAATCTCCTGATTTTGGAATGATTTATTAATCCAAAGTCTATTATCAGTCCAAAGTCTCCCGACTTTGGACTCCAGGTTCCCATTGCAGCGGACAGCCTCCGCCGCATTCGGCTAGCAGCGTGCAGCCTTCGCATTTGAGCGGCAAATCCTGGCGTTCGCGCAATTTGACGGCAAGTTTGTGATTCCAGATGGTATCCCATTCATCGCGCAGCAGGTTGCCGAGCGACTGGTAATACGACTGGCAGGGCAGTACATCGCCATTTGGCTCAACGCACATGTTGTATTGGGCTGCCGTGCAGCCTTTGACGCCCAATTCCATCTGCACCGGGTCGAAGTGGCAATACTGGGTCGGCGTGTACCAGATCAGGCGTTGGCCGTGCGCCTCGGTTTTTTCGCGGGCCACCTCCAGCAGCGGCGTCAATTCCCGCTCCGGCGGCCCGGTCCCGACCGTCGCACCATGCCCGGAATAAATCAGCGCGTTCAATCCAATCGTCGGCACGCCCAACTCAGCCAGAAAGTCGAGTGTAGCCGGGATGGAATGGACGTTATCGCGCAGCATGGTCGTATTCGTCATCACGAACAGGCGCGTGGCGAGGGCGTTCTTTAAGCCGCGAATGGTCTGGTCGAAGGCTTTGGCGCGTACCATCTGGTTGTGGATGTCCGGGTCGGATGATTCAACCGTTATCTGCACATGGTCGAGGCCTGCATCCACCAGCCGCTGGACGAAAGTTGGGTCGCTCAAGCGCCGGGCGTTGGTGTTCAGGCCAGTAATCTGACCGTTGGCTTCGGCGTGGGCAATCAGTTCGGGCAGGTCCTCGCGCAGGGTGGGTTCGCCGCCCGTGAAGATGATGTGCGGAATGCCCAACGCCCAGGCTTTATCGATGACCTGTTTCCATTCGGCGGTCGAGAGTTCGGCGAAATTCCGCTCGCGGGCGTTGTAACAGTGGGCGCAGTCGTTGTTGCAACGGTAAGTCAGCGCCAGGTCGAGCCGGTACGGCGCGGAAGGGCGGGCGCTGAACGGGGCGAGGGTTTCCAAATCCAGCTCGTGGATTGGGCAGGCGCCATCGGGGCGAATCAGTTCCGAAAGTTGAAAGTGAAATGCAGCCAGGTCAGCCTGCAATTGTTTACTTTCTACTTTCCACTCTTTTAAGCCAGCTTTCAAAATCTCCGCATCGCTCTTGCCATCCAAAATCCCTTTCGCCAGCCAGGCGGCGGTTGGGTTCAGGTGCATAATCCGGTTTGCGTTGACAATCAGCGTGCCGCTGCCATCGGCATCCAGCCGCAGGTGAATCCGCGATTGTTCACCTTCCTGGTCAAAACGGTAGTGATGTATCTTGGAGTCCAAAGTCTCCCGACTTTGGACTTTTTTGCCTGAAACCAACATCCGGAGATGTTGGACTCCAGTTTTAAAACTCAGGGACATCTTTCACCTCGTTCCAACCTGTAAAATCAATACCATTGTCCTGTGCCATGTAATCCTGGTAACTGCTAAAAGGATATTTTTCGATGGATTGCGCCAACCCATGCTTGACCGGGTTCCAGAAAATGTAGCCCAGGCGATTGTTGTAATCTTTCTCAGAACGAATGCAAGTGTCCCAGTAATTCCACCAAACCTGGCGTCCAGGGGTTTTATCGGCATCGTTCCACAAACGGGCAGTAAATTTATGGTAGCTGGCAACCATTTTCTCCAGAGTTAGCGGGTTTTCTGGCGCTTCGAGCATTGCATGATAGTGATTGTGTAAAACTACCCAGGAAATTACACGACACTGATAAATCTGAGTCGCTTTCAAAAACGCTCCCTGCCACTGCATTTTGCGTTCCGGGCTGTGGATAAGATTCTCCTTGCGATACGTAGATGCCGTTAACATATACACCGCATTCGGGCGAAACAAATGTGGCGGATTGTTTTGCGCCTTTTTGAAAATATCATCCATCTCGGACGCCAAAACCTTCAGATTTTGGAGAGGCCATCAGTCCAACGTCAGGAGACGTTGGACTCCTTTTATCGTCCGCCTCCCGCGCAGGCGCAGGCGCAACCCGCGCAGGCACACGCGCAGGCACAGCCGCCGCCAGAACGCCCTCCACTGGAACGCGAGGGTGGCGGAGGCGGGTTGGTGACTTTGGTCACGCTCTCGGTAAAGTTGCCGCCCAGCACGCGCTGGGCAAAATTCTGCGTGCCGGTGACGATGGAGGCCGCCAAATCGGCGCCGGGCAGCGCGCCGCCGCGCCCGCCCCCCAGGTTGAATCCGCCACCAGAAGCGGATGGAGACGAGGCAGCGGTAGAAGTTGATGAGCGATATACCGGGTCGTAGCGGCCCCACCACGATGGCACAAAGATCGGGCCGGTAAAGGTGCGCCGGGCGCGGTCGTCATAATCCTTATCCAGCATGGTCCATTCGAGAGCCTCCTCGAACATCTGGCTCTTCACTTCAGGCGTTCCGGCCGCGGCAATTTGCTGCCAGGCTTTCTCGTTGATAGACTGATAATATTCTTTCGTCTCTTTGCTGCTGAAGCCTTTCATCTTCTCGGTCACGCTTTTGACCAGATTAATTGTCATCGTTTGTAACAGGCTGCGGCGTTTGCGAACGTCCTTTTCGCGGAAGGCTGCCAGAAATTCATTCTCGTATGCGCGCAAGCCTTCGGGCAACGGGTCAGATACTGAAAGTTCAAGCGGGTCTCGTTTTTCCACCTGGGCCGCTCCTTTTTTGACGACGCCAAACAAAATCATCTGCATCACTTTTTCAAGCGGCTGGCCCATCAAAATGGCCGCCTCCACCGCCGTCAGGCCGCGTTTGACGCCATGTCCTTCGATGGCAATCTTAGGCGGAATGTACTGTTTCTTTCGCCGGTGTTCTTGCACCGCGCCCAAAATAGGCATTCCAAAAAAGAAAAAGCCAAAACAACAAAACGGCAGGGCTTGCCCTACCAACCCAAAAAAGGCGGCAATCGCCCCAATCACCAAATCGAGAAAGGTCGTGCGAACAATGGCGCTCTCGGGCAGGTATTTGGCTGGGTAGGATGCGCCAAAGGTGTACCGGGTATACCCGTTGGCATCAGGGCTGCGCCAGGTGTAGGTCACGCGTCCATCGTCATCGAAGCCAAAAACCGGCTCGTTGGCTCCTGGCCAATCTTGAGGGAGGTGATAGCGCGGCTCATCGGCGGTTACGCCCTGGGGCAGGTGGAACGTCACCGACAAATCTGTCGTACCGCTGACATATTGCGACCCGAACCAGGTCGGCGAAAACTCACCGCTGGCATAGGCTTCGTCCTCCGAATCAGGATAATACATGCGCTCGATTTTGCCGATATAGACATGCACTGTGCCGGTCTGCCCAGGCTGAATGGCCCGCGCGCCCAACTCAACCGCAACCCCATAGGCGCCGCTGCCCTGATAATCACTCGTGACCTTAAGCGGGGTTCCGCCTATATCAGCTTTGATGCTGTTGAAGTCATAACCGCTGTTGGGAAGACCAACATCCACAAAATCAATCGGGTCTGCCGAAGCATCGTTGGCAAAGGTGAACTGATAATCCACCGCCACTGTACCATCGCTGTTCCAGTACACATGAACTTCTTCTTTGGGCAATTGGAAGCGGTAGGTTTGGGCCGCCGCGCTGGTGGAAAGCCCAAACACAAGCGCACAGGCCAGCAGGAACGCCAAAATACGCTGTTTCATTTCATCCCTCCGTTCACCACTTGGGTTCTTCGGTCAGGTTATAGGTCGCCTGACAATAAGGGCAGGTGACAACCGGCGCGCCCGCCATCATTTTGACATCGTTCGATGTAATTGGCCCGCCGCACGACTGACACTTCATTTGCGAAACCTTCGTCTCGCCGGGCAGGTCCACTTTCATCGTCACTTGCTGTATCACTTCGGTCTTCTGACCGCGCATGCCCAGCCAAATTAACCCGCCGCCGCCCGCAAAAAACAGAACGCCCAAACAGGCAAAGCCAATTCCAAAGGTCAGCCAGTTGGAACTGCCAGTGTCCGCTGTCGAACCAATCAACAGCAGCGCGCCGTAACCAAGCAAACACAGGCCAATCAGGAACAAGACTCCCGCGCCGATGAAAGCAAACGTTTTTCCCATCATAACCTCCATGCTGAAATGCTATTTATCAGTGTAGCATCTTGCGCCGCCTGGTACAAATGACTTTTGTCTCTATTTCTTACGTGATTTATGAGTTAAAAGTTTTCCGGTGGAAGGATGGCAAGCAACCTCCCACCGGAGAATCCTGAAAGATTGAACACGCTTCCGCCTGAATGGAACTCAACTACCCTTCACCGGGTTTCCGTTTGCGCAGGCCGCGCACCTGGCTGACAGGCAACACCGCCAAAATCCCGGCTCCGGGTTGCTCCAGGTCGCCAACGACGCGCTCAGTAGCCTCAATAATCACAGGAATGAGGCCATCGTCATCGAGAATGGAGAAAATCGTCCGCCCGTTGTGCTCAGGCTGAGAGAAGAAATCGCTAAATGAAGGAATGAGCGGGATGTCGTCACGCAATCCTTCTTTCTCGCGCAGGCGTCCCAGACCGGTGCTATACCATACCGTAATGCCTGGAACTCCGCATTCCTCCCAGGCGGCCAGCACATCTGGCAGTTTTTCCGGGTCGTGCAAAACAAACAGAATCATGCTCATAGGACTACTTTTCGACTCCCTTCACAGTTTCCTGACTATCCGGTTGTTTGAACAGCAAGCGCAAGATTGGAGGGGTAATGAGCGTGCTGACCACCACCATTTCGACAATCGCTGAAAACTCGATATCGCTCACCAGCCCAGCCATGGCGCCAACGCTGGCGACAATGAGACCAACTTCGCCGCGCGAAATCATGCCTGCGCCCAATTGGGCCGCCTGGCGCCGTGAAAACCCACCCCAATAAGCACCCAATCCCGCGCCGATGAACTTTCCGATAATGGCGGCAAGAATCAGGACGATGGTCAGCGCCAGACCGGAAGAGACGGCCTCCAGATGCACATTTAGCCCGATATTGACGAAGAAAATCGGCACAAAGAAACCATAAGCCAAAGCCGAGATGCGCGGAGCAAGAACTTCTTTTTCGGGTGAGCGAGCAAACATCAGCCCGGCCAGGAAAGCCCCGGTAATGGCTGCCATGCCGCCCAACAATTCCGCTGCCAGGCCATATCCGAGCATCACAACCACCGCCAGCGATAAGACAGGTTGGCTCACCGGCAGGTTGCGCACCAACTTAATCAGCTGGGGCAAAACCCACAGGCCAAAGGCAGCAGCAACCGCAAAGAACAGGGACATGCGCCCAAAGACCAACAGAATGCTGGCCATGTTGCCGCTTCCATCCACAAACGCAAAAAAAATGGAAAGCAATAAAATGACCAGGATGTCATCAAATACTGCCGCGCCAAGCAGGCCAAAGCCAACGCGCGTGCGCAGGACTTTCATCTCCAGCAGGGTTTGCGCCGAAATACTGACCGAAGTCGCGCCCAGCGCCAGGCCGAGAAAAAGAGCCACCCGAATATCCATCTGAAACAACAAGCCGACGCCGCAGCCAAGCAGAACCGGCACAACCACGCCCAACGTCCCAGCCAGGACCGCGACGCGCCCGGTATGACGAAGTTCGTTGAAGTCCAACTCCATACCGGCAATGAACATGAGCAGGAGGACGCCAATTTCACCCATCAGGCGCAGAATTTCCCCCATCGATTCCTGGTCGAGGACAGGTAAGTTAAGTAAATTGAGAAGAGAAGGGCCAAGAACAACCCCAATCAGCAACTCCCCCAATACGGAGGGCTGTCCCAGGCGGATACTGATGTATCCGGCAATTTTGGCCGCAAAAAGGGTAAGGGCTAGCAGGAAGATAAGTTGAAGAAATGGTGTCACAAGGTTATCGAATGGCTGTTTTGTCTTTTTATCCATCCACTGGCTCAAGTTTCAGTTGCGGCGGACGGATATGAACCCGCAAAGCGGTGAAGAAGTTGATAACGGCCAGCCCGGCGCCCATCAGGAACACATACTGAAAGCCAAAGACACTCCAAATCAGGCCGCCCAAGAGCGCGGCGGAAATCGAAAAGATGTGGTCAATGGTAACGGCAGCGGTCAGGGCCGGTTGGATATGTCCTGGCTCTTTGGCAATTTTCTTGATGTAAGTGGCGCGCGCCATGCTGACCGAGAAAATCATCTGGTCCAGCAGGAAGCAAGCGCAAACCACCAGGAAAGCAACCTCTGATGGAAAGATAAATCTGGCAAATCCATAGCCTAAACACACCAAGACCAGGATGACCGCATCCGCTGCCATAACAAAGCGCTCGCCAAATTTGTCAATTGCCCAGCCAAGCAGGGGCTGGAAGAGAATCCCTATCACCCCGCCGATGGTGTAAAGCGTTGCCATAATTTGGGTGGGCTGCTCAAAGACCTGCACCAGCACCCAGGGCGCAAAGGTGATGAAAATTTGCTTACGCGCGCCGGAAAGGACATTGAGCGCGTAGTATAGTTTGTATTCCCGGTGCAATTGCAGATAACTGCGTCCTTCCGCCGTCCGTTCGGGGGTCATTCGGTAGAGCAGATAGGCCGCAATCAGAAAAAACGCCGCCGCCAACCCAAACGTAACCGGGAAAGAAAAGCCCAGATAGCGGAAACCAACAAAAACCAGGAAACTGCCCAAAATAGTGGCCGCGTTGCGGATGGAGTTAATCTGCCCCAACCGGCGGCCATCCTGTCCTTTGCGCGCCAGTTGCATTCCAATAGTGGATGCAATCGGCATGAACAGATGGTCACCCATGCTGTAGATAAACAACCAGACCACCATCACCCAATAGGAGGGCGAGGCAAAGCCAATCAGAAACGCCCCCACCCCGGCCAGAAACATGGAAAACACACCCAGACGGTGCGTTCCCAAAAACCACAGCGCCGCCGAAACGAACACCACCAAAAAGCCAGGCAATTCGCGCGGAAATTCCAGAAAAGAACGCTCAAAGCCGGTCAGATGAAAACGTTCGTTGAGAAAGTTGTTGAACGTGGAGTTGACAATGCTGAGCGCCATGCCCAGCATAAGCGCGGCGCTGGCAAATAAGAGCAGCTCGCGAGAAGCGGATTTGATGCGTGTCAAGGTGTTCAACGGGTTACCTTTGCGAGATGGTTTTGAAGTCCCAATATGATAGCACGATACGGGTGTTTAGTGTTCTAAAACTCTCCAAAATGTTATGATATTTACTCTTATTATGCGGCAAAAAAATGGAAAAATAGGAGCAAATCAGTGTGAAGGATTAAACATGCCCATCCACGCCAAACTGGAACGCACGAAAGTGGCCGACCGCACCTGGACGTTCAATCTCATCCTGAGCGGGGATGTCGAGCGCGCGTTTTACCTGGCCCGCATCAAAAACGGGAGCATGACCCTGGTCAATTACGAGATTAACCAGGATGGGAAGCGGCGGGTGCTTTCGGCCTTTTTTTACGTCAATATTATGGGTCACGATCTTGATCAGTGGATCCATTTCGATCTGGAATCCGGCGAGCAGATTCCCAATTATGTCAGCCCTCACCAGGTGACTGGGAAATACCCCGAGAATGATCGGTTCGCTGACCGGCAGGGGAAGCAGATCGTTGCGAAAAAACTGCGCCAAAGTTTGGATAAGTGGGGACAGGAAAAGTAATTTTGTATTGGCGGGGGAGATTTTCAGCCGTGACAGTCGGTGAACACCCGGTTAAAATTTAGAGATGAGCGAATTTCCACAGCAAGTCACACTTGGGCGGGCAGAGACCGAAAGACCCGCAAGTTTGAACCATGCTTCTTAACTGGTTTGCTTTTAACCCCCTCACCGTAGAATTGGTTTATGAACAGGCCCAAGGCGACCCAACCCAGCCCTGGGGGCGCGGGCGAAAGTATTTCCTGCTGCTGCGTGACGAGCGGGGATGTGAAAAGAAAATCATGGCGGCAGATTTCTCAGCGACTGGCGGCGGGATGCGCCTGGAGCGCCGGGAGCTCAACCGCCAGGGACGGAAAAAGATCCTTTCAGATTATTTTGTGATGAATAGCCTGGGGCATGACCTTGATCAATGGGTACACTACGATTTACGCACTGGAAAAAAACTGGCGGGTTTCAAAGGCGCCGGGGAACTGGCAGATGAGCAACAACGCGCAACGGAGGAAGCTCAAAAGCGTGATCAACGACCGAAGCTGGTGATCAATGCCAGGGGCGATGAGAAACGAGTGCGCTAGCAAAGGGCAAACTTAACGGAAAACCGGCTGAGGGGAGAACGATTCGGGACGATTGGCGTTAAACGGTATGACGCTTATCGCTGTCGCAACCAGCCAGAAAACGGTACAATCTTCATGCGTCATTTTTCACAAACTGAAAATGGAGTGTCCATGAATCATCAGACCGAATACCTGCGTTGGCGCGAGACAACGTACAAAAAATCCATTGACCGCTTTCCTGAACGCAAACCAAAATTCCAAACCTCTTCTGGCATCGAACTGCCACCGGTCTTTGTGCCGCAGGATGAAGACCCCGACTATGCCGAAAAACTGGGCTTTCCTGGCGAATATCCGTTTACACGCGGCGTCCAGCCGACGATGTATCGCGGGCGCTTCTGGACGATGCGCCAGTACGCCGGTTTTTCGACCGCCGCCGAATCGAACAAACGCTACCGCTACCTGCTTGGCGCGGGCCAAACCGGGCTTTCTGTGGCCTTCGACCTGCCAACCCAGATCGGTTACGATGCCGATGACCCGATGGCGCTCGGCGAAGTGGGCAAAGTGGGCGTTTCGATTTCGTCCATCGAAGACATGGCAACGCTGTTCGACCAGATTCCGCTCGACAAGGTTTCGACCTCAATGACCATCAACGCCCCGGCGGGTGTGCTGCTGGCGATGTACATTGCCGTGGCGAAGCAGCAGGGCGTTGAGGCGAAGGCGTTGCGCGGCACAATCCAAAACGACATCCTGAAAGAATATGTGGCGCGCGGGACGTACATTTTCCCGCCCGCGCCGTCGATGCGGTTGATCACCGATATTTTCTCGTTCTGCGCGCGCGAAGTGCCAAATTGGAACACCATTTCCATCAGCGGTTATCACATCCGCGAGGCTGGCTCCACTGCCGCCCAGGAAGTGGCCTTTACGCTGGCAAACGCAATTGCATACGTGGAGGCCGCGCTCAAGGCCGGTTTGCAGGTGGACGATTTTGCCGGACAACTGTCATTCTTCTTTAACGCCCACAATCACGTGTTGGAAGAAGTTGCCAAGTTCCGCGCCGCGCGGCGCATGTGGGCAAAAATCATGCGCGAGCGCTTTAAGGCGCAGAAACCGTCTTCGTGGCAGCTACGCTTCCACACCCAAACCGCCGGTTCGACGCTGACGGCGCAACAGCCCGAAAACAACGTGGTGCGCGTTACGCTTCAGGCGCTGGCCGCTGTTTTGGGCGGGACGCAATCTTTGCATACCAACTCAATGGACGAAGCGCTCTGGCTGCCTACCGAAAAATCCGTCCGCGTGGCGCTGCGCACGCAACAGATTATCGCCTACGAATCGGGCGCGGCAGATTCGATTGACCCGCTGGCGGGTTCGTACCTGATAGAGCATCTAACCGATGAAATTGAGCGGATGGCGTTCGAGTACATCGAGAAAATTGACAACCTGGGCGGCGCGATGAGCGCCATCGAGCAGGGTTACCAGGCCAATGAAATTCAGAACGCAGCCTACGAAGCCCAAATGGCGATAGAAAAAGGCGAGCAGGTGGTGGTTGGCGTCAATCAGTTCCAGGTCAAGGAAGAGATGACGCTCGAACGCCAGGTGATTGACCCGGCCATTGAAGCCGAGGCCCGCGCCCGGCTGGCGAAGCTGCGCGAGACCCGCGACAATGCCAAAATCGCCGAACTGCGCGCCCAACTGGAACGCGCCGCCAAAGGCAGCGAAAATCTCATGCCGCTCTTCATTACATGCGTAGAAAACAAGATGACGCTTGGCGAAGTCTGCAATACGCTGCGCGGCGTGTGGGGCGAGTACGTAGCGCCAGTGTTTTAGAGAACACCCGGAACAACGTAACAGGGATGGCGGCGGGGCCATCCCTATTTTTAATGCGCAATAGCATGTGACTTTCATCAGTTGATTTTGGAGGGCGAAAGAGCATATAATTCTTTAATCGCACTCTCATTCACAAATCGAGGTGGGGCATGGCCGAGAACGAGACAGGCTCAAAAGCGCGCCGCGTTCTGACGCGGTGGTGGTGGGCAATTTTGTTGCTTTTCTACGTAACGATTTCGATAACTTATCAGGCTTTCGTTTTCCCGTTCCTGCCGGGCGGAACGGAACGATACCATCTCGAGACAGATTGTTTCATCGTGGAAATCCGCTTTCCCCTGGTCTTGACAGTTGCCAATCAGCCAGGGGGCGAAGTTTCTCAACCAGCCTCATTTTGGGCCTGGAAAAACCCCAACCCCAACGCGGCAGTCTGCGACCCCGAAGCGCGGATTGCCATCTCGCACGATGCCCTCGACCTGGTCTGGCTGAGGAAAAACAGGAAGTATCCGCTTCATGGCTGTTGCCGGTGAGCAATCTGCGCGAAGAAGCGAAGCCGCACCAGACGTTTATTTATCTCGCGCCGCAAGAAAATCTGCCTTCCAGGGCAGGGCTTACGGTGCTGGTCAACCAGATAAGAGTTGACAAAATTCGGAAATCAGATGGAACCAACCTGACGGCAATTCCCGTCAACCTTTGGTCGGCCAGCGCATCGGGCTGGTTTCGGCTGGCAAATTTATTGCTTGGTTCGCAAAATTTAACGCTGTTGGCCAGCATCCTCACGGTAGTGGGTGGAATTTACAAACTGTTCAACGACGAACAGGAACGGCGGAAACAGCAACAGAAAGAATTTGATACGGCGCTGGCCGAATTTGAGCAAAGAGCAACTCAACAGCCCGAACAAATCGCAAACGAATATCTGGATTTGCTGGCAAAAAACAAAAAGTCGGGAATCTCCTCCCCTCAGCAAGAGCAATTGAAGCGCAAATTCAAAGATTTCGCCCGTCAATTTCCGCAAGGACACATTTGGGCGCGAGGACTGCGTTTGCGGCTGACGGAAGACTTAAAGTTCCTACAACAAGATAGCGAGAAGCAATCGGCTGGAACAGAACAGTCTTCTCGCCGCAGCGAACTGATTGCATGGCTGGAAGACGCCCAGAAAGAGACGCAAATTCTCTCCGAGGCGCAATTCCAAAGCCTGACCCGTCTGCTCATATATAACCACGCTCAATCACAAGACCTTTCCACCCTGCTTCAGGATGCGCTGCAAGTCTTCCGCGCGTTAGGGGTCGAGAGCCAGCCTTTTATCATAAAACGAATGAATCAGGCCATTGAAGAGAACGCCAAAGATGCAAGGCGGCAGATACAAAACGACCGCTTAACCCCCACCGCGCCGCTCTTCCCAAAAGAAATATTCGAATCTATCAAAAAAGCGTGGTTCGATGATGGCAAAGCCGCCGGGCATTATCTGCTGGAAAGTCTGACCAAAACACAGCCCGAACTGCGTAAAGCATTATTCGAATGGGAGGCAAACGACCCTGCCCCGCCCAATTTCATCCTGCCTCCGTTTGGGTTGTGGGGCAACGACCCGGTGTACGAAACCCCGTCTGAAGTTCTCAAACTGTTCGGCGAGACAAATCCACGCTGGAAACACCCCTTTGGCCCGCGCAAAGCAGAAGATGACCCGCGCCTGCCGCTGAAAGCAGGCAAAAGCGACCTGCGCCCGGCGCACGGCCTGTTTTGGGATGAACACCCGCTGTGGACCACCGTGCTCTCGCTCGAACCGTGCTTCGTCACGGCGCCGCCCGGCAGCGGCGTATCGGCCATGCTGCGCATGGGGCGGCACATCCGCCGCTTTTGGGGGCGTAAACCAGCTCTCTCGCTAGGACTTTCGCTGAGCGGCAAAGCGGAGATGTCCACGCTGTGGCACAGCGCCGAGCGCGCGCTCTCCGAAGCCCTGCGGCGCGACCTGGTGGAAGACCCTTACTGGCTGTTGAGCGCAAACGCCTTCACGCAGGAATGGGTCATTTCATTTTTTGAGCACGTCTATGGCAGCATTTGGCGGCTTTCCAGCCGCTTACAGGAAGCCGGTCTGCCAGAAGAGGAAACCGACTTGATTGTTAACGCGCTCCATGCCGCCGCCGGACGAAAAGCCTACCAGGGAGCGGCTCAATTCCCCGAGCTCCTCTCCATGCTCCGCCAGCGGCTGGGCGAAGCCGCGCGCTACCGCCTGCGGGATGACCGCTTCGAGGTCTTCATTTGGGCGGAAGTGAAAGATGCGGATTTTACGAGCGCCTGGCTCGACCTGCTGGCCGAAAGCGGCCTGCTGCAACTGGGCGTTGCCAAAATTTTCTCGCCAGCAAAAGCCCTGCCCACCCATTTGAGCGGCGCGCTGACAGATTACGAACTGGCCTGGACGGGAGAACAGTTAACCGCCATGCTCCATCACCGCTTCAAGCAAACCGGACAAAATGCACTCCTGGATGAAATGAGCCGCGACATCCCACAACTGGTCCAGGAGGCCCGGCGCTCTCCAGCGCGGCTGATTGAACTGGGGAATCGGAAAATCCAGAAATTGGCTCGACTAGAAAAGTCGAAACAAGGAGGACAGCAACCATGATGACAGGACGCCTGCTGTCCACAGAAGCGGAAGACCACATTCAGCCGCTTGAAACCGACCTTGTGCAAATTGTTCAGAACTGGCAACAGGACGCTTTGACCGACATGAGCAGCCTGTTGCAGGCGGTCTATGCGCCCTGGGGCGGCGGCAAAACCTGGCTGCTTCAGCGCTGGCAAAAACGCTGGGGTGGGGTTTTGCTCGACCTGAAAGAAGACAATCGTACTGCGGTTGCGCGGATACGCGAGATGCAAACAAAGCTGGCAAACGCCCCAGAAAAACGCATTCTTTACCTGGATAACGTTCCCAATGTGGAAGACGAACTGACGAATGAATTCGAGGAAGAAATTTTACGAGCCGAACTCGCCAGCGGCAATCTGGTGATGCAAGCATTAAGACAACGCGACCAGGTTTGCTGGGGAGGAGCAATTCCGAAACCACACGCGCGTTTCATCCCACCACTTTCGCCAGAAGGCGCCCAGGCCGTGCGGCGCAAATTTGGGCTGGTTTCCTCATTTGATACAACGGAAACCATGCTGTTTTCGGAAAAAGAAACCCTGCCGGGGCTGGTGCAGGCCTGGTGCGAAGGACGCAATCGCCGCCAGCGCGATGCCGATACTCTCCGCAACTATCTGCAAGGCTGGTGGCAGCAAAGCGGTCAGAACGTGCCACAAAACTTCTCCACCCAGTTGCTGCCGCTCGCGGCGCTGGCCTGCCGGAACACGTTCGACCCACGAACCATGCTCGCAACGCTTTCTGATTTACAAAAAAACGCGCTGAGTCAGAACAGCATTTCTTTCAGTGAAAATGGCCTGCCATTCCGACTGAAAATGAAAGGATTGGGGTGGATGCAGACCGATGGCGGCTGGTACCTGCCCATCCAGACCGTTTTGAAAACCTGGCTTGCTCTGTCCAAGCCGAACGTGTATTCCAGCCTGACCTCACATTGAAACCATGGAGGAAACGATGACCGACTCCTCGCTCTCTGCTTCACGCCAGATTGCCCTGATTGGGCGCGATGACCTGATTCGGGACATCCTCGCTGTCTCGAAAACCAAACAGCCCGCCTTCATCCTGTTGCAAGGCGAAGGCGGCATCGGCAAGACGGCCATCCTGCGCGCCATTCAGGAACAGGCCAAAGGAATGCGTTTCCGCCACATTCTTGACCTGTATCACCTGGAATATCAAACCCCCGATGGCTTCGCCTGGGCCGCGCACGAAGTCCTGACCGAAGTCAACTTCAGCGAATTTCGCAATCATTACCAGGAAATGCAGCAGGCGCGCGATTTGCATGACCCCGAAGCCGAGCGCGAGGCCTGGCGCAAAGCCGAAAAAGCCTGGCTGGGGGCGCTCAACGCTCAAACCTGGTATGCCCCGCTCTGGATGTTCCTCGATACGCTCGAAGTCTTGCCGCTTCCTCCCACCGAAGAAGACGGTCACGAACTCCTGTCGTGGCTGGCGCGCATTCTGCCTTTCATTAAGGGCCCGCTGATTATCGTGGCCGCCGGGCGCGCTTCCGAATCCTGTGATTATCTGTGGAAGCATCTGCCGGAGAATTTCAAAAAGTGGAGGCCCCCCCTGCGCTATCTGTCGGAGGAAGAAACCGGGCTTTACATGCAAAGAACCATCGAGATGCTCGCAGCCGAAGACCCTGCCGGCACCCGCCGTCTTCAGGAATACCTGAAGACATGGAAAATCGCCCCGCTTCATCGGCAAACGCGCGGCAAGCCATTGCGCCTTGCCATCGTGGCCGATATTCTGCGCGCCGGGGGCAGCCTGCCGCCAGGCTTTTACCAGCCAACCGCCGAAAATCCAGATTCCTCCGAAGACCTGGACCGCGCCCTGGTGGACCACCTGCTCGGGCTGACTTCCCCGCTCGGAGAAATTATCCAGACGATGGGCTCCCTGCGCAAAGGAGTGGATGAGAATCTCATCGCAAAGGTCATGCAAATTACGAAAGAAGAAGCCAAATCGTACCTCGAGCAGGCGCAACTGCTCACCCTCGTCAAAAAGCGCCCAGGAGGGGATGAAATCACCCGTCCCTACTTTTTTTTGCACGATGAAATCTACGAACTGTTCAGCCGCTACCGCCCGCTAGCCCAGGCGGCCCGCCATTCTCTGTTCGAAGGCCTGAAGGAATATTACCAGGAAGAAATCTCCCACTGGCGCAACGCGCTCAAGGACATTTCGCTGCTGCGCTTCCGCTATCTCAAGCGCTGGCGGCTGGCGCAAATTGAGCGAATGCACTATGCTTTGTGGCTGGGCGGCCTGCGCGGCTACAGCGACTACTTCATTCTCGTCACTGACGTCCGCGCCGCAGGAGATGCTTCCACCCTGAACATGGTGACAAACGAACTGCGGATGACCCTTGGCCTGTGCAAGCAATTTGGAATGGAAGACGCGCGTCTGGAGCCGTATCTTGAAAGGGACCAGACATTCCGCAAAGTTGAAGATTTGCTCCGCAAAGATTTATCTTCCGCCCAAAAACTGTTGAACGAAATGTCACGAGATGACCTGCCGCTTCTGCTGAAAGCCTACTGGCATTACCTGTATGCCCTCATTGGAATTCGGCAGGGACAGCGCTCGATGACCACCTTCCGATTGAATGCGCCCATCAACATTTCCCTGAAAACCGCCTTAGACAACGCCGAAGCGCTCAATGAACCAGACCTGGAAGAAGCCCGGCAAGCCCTGCTCTCTTATATCGACAACTATATGGGCTACCAAAACCGGCGAGAGGGAAAGTACCAGAACGCGCATCGCTATTACCAGGAAAGCGCCGCGCGGATGAGGCGATTGGGCTTAAGCGGCGTAGACGGCGTGCTGACCAACCAGGCTTATGCCATGTCCATGCTCGGCTTCGACCGCCGCGCCTACGAAACCGCGCGCGAAGCGGCGGAAATGGCCCAGCAAAACAATGACGTCAGCGGGAAAATCCGCGCCCTGAACGTGTTAGCCTTCGTGGTATTACGAACCGGCCAGCCAGAACGCGCCAAAGGCTTCGTCGAAAACGCAATCAAACTCCTGCCGCGCATTTCGGGGGATGACCGTCTCAAAGGCATCGTTTTGATTCAAAAAGCGATGACCGAACGCCAGGCCTGGAATCAAATTGTCGCTGATAACCTGGTAGATTGGCGACAGGAATGGGTCAAAATCCTGCCGCCAGCGCTCTACGCGCTGGAAGGCAAGAACTATGTCCAGGGGAAGTTGGGCATGAGTCCCACCACGCCGGTCGAAGAAAAAGAATCCGAAAAAGGCGCCCTTGCCCTGCTCAAAGGGCGCGACGCCGAAAACATGGCCGTCGCCCAAAACGAAAGCGGCAACTGCTGGCGCGAGGCAGCCTGGGTGCTGCGAGATATTTCGGAACAAGATGACCGCAAACGACAGGTGTACGAAGCCTGCTCGCAGATGGCGCGCGTTCGCTTCTTGCAAGCCGCCGGAATCGAACAAGAAAAAGGGGATTGGAAAGCCCAAACCCAGGAGCAGGTAAAACGGATTGGCGGCAGCCCCTACTGGCCGACCATTGCGCTGGTAAACCTGGCCTGGCACGAGCATTATCAGAAAAATGACTCCAATCTCCCGTTGTACACCCAACTCGTTCATGACATCATTGGAAAAAACTACGCATGGCCGCCCAAAATCAAATCGGATGAAGCCGAAATTCAACGCTGGGTCGTGCTGGGCAAACTCGAAATGTTGCATTGCTTCCACCACTTACGCCGTTGGGAAAAAGCGCCAAATCCTGAAGACCTGCGCAACGCCATGCGCAGCGCCGCGCTCTCGCTGGAATACAACTACCGCATCGGGCAGACTTCGCATGACCTGCGCCGCGCCGAAATCAGTCTCGAAACCCGCTTCCGCGCCTCGCGTGACTGGGAAACCCATCTTCTGCCGCTTTTCTACAAAGACGCGCAGACTCTTCAAGAAGAATTCAGGCCATTTCTTCCGCCTGGCAAACAGCCACGCCTGTTGCACTGGCTCAGCGAACGTTTTGGCGACTACGAACTCTGGAGGGATGGCGTATGAATCACGCTCTCATCCCGCAAGTGCTGATTCCGCTCCCAACCGGCTGGGCCGCATCCAGCGATTGCACCAACGATTGCGATTGCGCTTGCGCGCTCGACACCCTGCCCGCCGCGCCGGAGACTTCCACCCTTTGGCAGCGCAACGCAGAACTCCAGCCAATTCCCCTGCCGAAAACACCCTGGCAGGCGGTTTACAACCCGCGCGGGCCGCTCCCGCTGGCCGTTTTGAACCCGCCCGCCTGGGATTTGCTCAACGACTACGCCGCGCCGCGCTCCCTGGAATCTGAAACGCCCGCCAGTCAAACCGCCCTGCGGCAACTGGCGCGGGCAGGGTTTCTCCAACCGCTCCAGACCACGCTGCCCATCCAGCCGCCCTCGCTGCTCACGGCCTGGCTGCATCTCACCGATTCGTGCAATTTGCGCTGTGATTACTGCTACCTGCCGCACCGCCCCCAAACCATGCCGCGCGAAACAGCGTTCCAGGCTATCGAAACCCTGTTCACCCTGGCGCGGCAGCACTGCTATCCCGCCGTCAAGCTCAAATATGCCGGCGGTGAGCCGTTGCTGCGTTTTCCGCTCCTGCAGGAAACCCACCAGCGCGCCGAAGAAACCTCCCGCCAAACCCGAATCCGCCTGGAAGCCGTAGTGCTGACCAACGGCACGCTGCTGACAGAAGAACACATCCAATTCCTGCGCGAAAATCACATCCGCCTGATGATTTCGCTGGATGGAATAGGGGAATGGCATGACATTCAGCGTCATTACGCCGGAGGAAAGCCCTCCTTCGCGCAAGTGAAACGCGCCATTGAATGCGCGCAAAATGCTGGCCTCGCGCCCCACATCTCTATCACCATCTCCGAAAAGAACCTGCCCGGCCTGCCCCAGACCGTACACTGGCTGTTGGAACGCAAACTGACCTTCTCGCTCAATTTCTATCGCGAAAATGACTGCGCCGCCTCCATCCGCGCCTTCGACCCGGCTTCGCCCCAAACCCGCTCCATCCTGCAAGAAACATTCTCTCTGCTCGAAGCAAATCCGCCCCGCCACAGCCTGCTCGGCCTGTTGACCGACCGCGCTTCATTCACAACCTCGCACCTCCACCCCTGCGGTGCCGGGCGTGATTACCTCGTCCTGCGCCCGGATGGGCAAATTGCCAAATGCCAGATGGAAATGCACCTGCCGGTCACTTCGCTGCACGCCGCCGACCCGCTCCTGGAACTGCGCAACGCGCCCCAAGGACTGCAAAACCCGCCCGTCACGCAAAAACCCGATTGCCATTCCTGCCAATGGCGCGCCTACTGCGCTGGGGGCTGCCCGCTGCTCAGCCAGAGAATCAACGGGCAATTCAACTCCCGCTCCCCTTACTGCGAGCTGTATCAATTTCTCTTCCCCCGCCTGCTGCGGCTGGAAGCATCGCGGCTTATCCGCCAGCAAGACGACCTGTCCTGAAAGCACCCAATTCGGAGCACTGGCCACATTCAAACATTGTTAAGTTTGTAACTTTTTCCACGCTCCCGCATCCAAAACAATGTATAACCAATCTCTCAAACTTTAGGTATCAAGGAGACTACATCCTATGGAAATGCTCAACGACTTCCCAGGCGGCGCACGCGTAGACGCGCACTTTGGGCCGTTCACAGTCAAGACCGACCAGCCCCCGGCGGCCACCGCCCCCACGCCCTTTGCCACCTTCCTGGCTTCCATTGGCACCTGCGCGGGCATTTACGTCCTGGGCTTCTGCCAGCAGCGCGGCCTGCCCACCGAGGGCATTCGCATCATCCAGCGTATGCACAGCAACCCCTTCAGCGGCATGGTCGAAAAAATTGACCTCGAAATTCAAGTTCCGCCCACCTTCCCAGAAAAATACCGCCCATCGCTTATTCGCTCCGCAGAACTGTGCGCCGTCAAAAAGCACTTTGAAAATCCGCCGCAGATTGATGTCACGGCAAAAGAAGTCGCCACGGCATAAGAACAGATTTTCCCGCATTCTCCCCTCTTTCATCGCCCATAACGAATGAAAGAGGTTTTTTATTCCCATCCCTGCCCCCTTTCTCCTGCTTGCCAATCTCCCCGCAAAAGTTTACAATTTCGACACCTTTAACCCGTTTTTATCGTCATGCGGAATTGGTTCCGCCCCCGAGGAGAACACATGCCCCGAAAACAATGGCTCCCCGCCTGGCTGGCGCTCGTCCTGTCGCTGCTGGCCTGCAATTACGTCACCCGCCTGTTCACCCCTGCCACCGAAACGCCAACGATAACCCCCACCATCATCACATCAGACCCCATTCCACCTACGACTACCGAAGAGCCAGGGTCTCCACCTTCCCCCGCCAAAATCGAAGATATTCGCCCCATTCTGGAAAAACTCGGCGGGCAGCCTTGCGAAGAACAGCCCGACCTGACCTGCGTCACCATTGAAGTTCCGCTCAATCACTTCGACCCTGCCAACGCCGAAACCCTTCAGGTTGTGTTTGGCGTCCTTCCTGCATCGGGAGAGCGTTACGGCATGTACATTCAGGCCTTTCCCGGCGGGCCGGGCGGCGAGGGCATTAGTTCGGCCTATTATGATTACTTTGATGAGCGAGTTCTCGAACACTTCGACATCGTTTACTTCGACCAGCGCGGCCTGGGTCTCTCCAGCCCGCTCGACTGCCCGGTTGCCAACGCCTCCGGCACAGAGACTTTCCTCAATGACTATGACAAAGATGGCCTGGAGGGATTGGACACCCCCGAAGAACAACAGCAGGCCGTCGAAGAATCTCGCCAGTTCGTCGAGGATTGCGTGGCTGAAATGGGCATAGACCCTGCCAAACTGGCCTTCTACGGCACCGACCAGGTTGCAGAAGACATCGAAGCCTTCCGCCAGACCATTGGTGACGAAAAAATCTGGCTTTACGGCATCAGTTACGGCACGGCGGTCGCCCAAACCTACGCCGCGGCACATCTCGACCGGCTGAACGGCCTCATCCTCGATGGCACCATTGACCTGACCCTGAGCGGCGAAGAGAGCGCGTATTCACAGGAAAAAGGTTTCGATGAAGTGCTGGTCGCCACCCTCAAAGCCTGTGACGAAGACCCCGACTGCCGCGACGCGCTCGGCGGAGATGCGCTTTCGGTCTATGACGATTTTGCTGAACAGATTGCCGAACAGCCCATTTCGTATGAATTTCCCCTGCCAGACGGCACAAAAGTCAAACGGCTCTTCACCTTTGACCAACTGGAATTCGTAGCCGCCTACCAGATGTACTCGCTCGGAAGCCGCTCTCTTTTCTTGCGCGCCCTGGCCGCCGCAAAGGCCGGAAACATCGTCCCCATGGCGCGCCTGCTCTACGTCCAGGCCAACATAGACCCGGCCACCGGCGAATACGTTGGCGACCCGACCTTCTCCGACACCATGTTCACCAGCGTTCACTGCACCGATAACGCCTATTTCAGCGGCACGCCCGAAGAGCGGGTTGCCAAAACCATCGAAGCAGGGCAGGCCTCCAACGGCACGGTTCCCCGTCTAGATGGAAATATCTATACCGGCCTGACCTGCGCTTACTGGCCCAGTTCGCCCAAAGAACCAGTCAACACCCCGCCGCTGGTGGCGCCAGGATTACCCGTCCTGGTGCTCAATGCCACCCTCGATCCCGCCACGCCGTTCAACGAGGGCAAAGCCGTCTTTGAACGGCTCGACAACGGCTATCACATCTACGTTAAAGGGGGGTTGCACGGCATTTTTGGCTGGGGCGAATCTTGCCCCGATAATTACGTCACCGACTTTCTGGTAGATGGAAAACTGCCCGCGCAGCGCGAAATCACCTGCGAATGGGACCCCGCTGTCATCTATCCGTTCGTTCCACTCATGTCTGAAAACGTCAGCGAGTTTTCAAACCCGGTGGATATTTTCCTCTCCATTGTGGATGAACTTAACCGCACCCCTGAATATTATTACAGCAGCGACGATGAAGAGAACTCGTTTGCCTGCCCGTATGGCGGCTCTTTCACTTTCGGGCCTGACGACAGCGGTATCTATTACTCCTATGAAAAATGCGCCTTCACCCGGGGTTTCGAAATGACTGGCACCGGCGGTTACAACTTTGAGACCAGCGTGGTCAGTTTCTCCGCCGAAATCAGCGGCGCAAAAACCGGCCAGCTCGACTTCAGTTACGACTGGAACAACGGCCGCTCCACCCTGAAAGGTGAATACGGCGGCAAAAGTTATGACGAATAAAGGCGAACATGCCTTTCCTCATTGACGGCCATAACCTGATTCCCAATCTGGGGCTCAACCTCAACGCTTTCGACGACGAGGATGAACTTCTGACGCGTCTGAACGAATATTGCCGTCTTTCACGCAAAGGAAATATGGAAGTTTACTTCGACCATGCCCCACCTGGCAGCCCCAAAAACCGCAAAGTGGGGCTGGTCACCGCCCATTTCGTCCGCCGCCCACTGATAGCAGACGAGGCCATCCGGCAGCGTCTTAAAACCCTGGGGCGCGCGGCCCGCAACTGGAGGGTGGTCTCATCGGACCGACGGGTGCAGGCTGAGGCGCGCGCCGCCGGGGCGGAGGTCATCTCGTCCGAAGAATTTGCCGCCACAATCATACACACGCTGCAGACCGGGCTGCTGCCCCAGGTTAAACCGACTGGCATGAGCGAGCGCGAATTGAGCGAATGGCTGGCGCTCTTTAAGTAAACTGGGGAGCGCGGAATATTCTCTTGAGAGGCTTGAAAAAAAGAGAGTTGCCCACAATCTCTGCGTGATGGCTGCCCGAGCATGCGAAAAGGCCGGCAGCCGGAGAGTTATCTCCCCGGCGAGGCCGGCCTGATGCGAATTTTCAGAAAGGCCCTATTCCACCTCATCCCGCACAGAGGGCATGATGCCCATCACAAGGATGACCAGAGAAATGCCCGCGCTGAGCAGATGAAGAGCGTAACGCAGAATGGCAGCGGCACCCATCATTCGCAGGCCCAGGAAGATGCCCGGCAGCGCGCCCAGCAAAAAGAGGATGGCCAAAACAAGCGCCAGGTTCAACCCAGATTTCTTTTTCCTCCAAACCCAAAAAGCCGCCAGCCCAGCCAGACCCGCGCCAATGACGCCAACCCCATAGTTGATGTAAATCATGGCCTGCCCACCCAGGCCGGGCGCGCGAGTCGCCTGGAACGGGTGGAAGGCGTTGCCGTCAGAACGCTGTAAAAAGTTCTCACTGCCGGGCTGTGGCTGGCGGCCCTGGAATCCCCCGTCCGACGGGGGATTTGCATTTTCAGGAGGGAATTTGCCCACCTGCAGCATCATTCCGGGCAAGCGACCGGCGGACAGGCCACTTAAAACGGGGGTTGCCAGGCTGATGAGAGTGAGCAAGATGAGCAAAATGGTCATGATGAGAAGAGATTTTGGGGTAGATGTTTGCATATTTCACCTGAAAGGCGGCTTGCCGCCCGAAAATTGTAGTTCGAATACCATCTCCAAAATTATTCTGAGCGTAATGCTTCCATCGGATGCAGATTGGCCGCGCGATAGGCCGGGTACAGGCCAAAGAACAGTCCAATCGCCAACGAGAATGTAAAAGCCAGCAGAATGGAGGATGCCGTTACCAGCGAGTTAATCAGCCCAAACGCGCTAACCGTCTGAGCAATTCCCACGCCCAGAAGAATACCGATGAGGCCGCCCAGCAAACTGAGTGTCATCGTCTCCACCAGAAACTGAAGCAGGATGTGGTCTTTGCGCGCGCCGACCGCTTTGCGCAAGCCGATTTCGCGGGTGCGCTCGCTAACCGAAACCAGGGTAATGTTCATAATCCCTATCCCGCCCACCAGCAGTGAGATGGCGGCAATCGCGCCCAGGAAAGTGGTCAGGGTCGTGGTGACCGTGCCAAGCGTTTCAAGCATATCGCTCTGGCTCTGGACACGGAAATCGGCCTCGGCGCCAGGCTCAATTTTGTGCTGGCGGCGCATGATAAAGTTGATTTGGGCCGTGACCGAATCGACTGCCTCAGCAGAGACCGCCGAAACAGCGATGGAATTGACCATTTTTTGGCCGTTGCGGATGGCGTTTGCGCCAAACAGTTTGAGATAGCCCGTCTCAAGCGGAATCAGCACGATGTCATCGGGGTCGCTGAAGCCAGAACTGCCTTTGGCTTTGAGAACGCCAATCACGGTAAAGCGCGCATTGTCGATTTTGACCGTCTGCCCAACCGCATCAGTATTGGGGAACAGTTCCCCAGCAGTGGTTGCGCCCAGCACGGCCACCTGCTTGTTGCTCTGACGGTCCTCGGCGGTGAAGAAGCGCCCGCGCTCCATTTCGTAAGAATAGACCTTCAGATAGTCTTCGCTCGTGCCGGTGACAGAAACGCTATAACTGTCGGTTTCAAAGACAACGGTGCTGCTGGCCTGGTAAACCGGCGCAATTCCGGCAATGTCGGTCAGCGCGGCCTGAAGCGCCTGGTAATCTTTGTAGGTCAGCGCTGAAAAAGCCGGTGGAGCGCCTCCCGCTTGCGGACGCTGCATTCGCCCGGCCTGGATAGAGAGCAGGTTCGTTCCGGCGCTTTGAATCTGGCTGGTGATGTCGCTGGTCGCGCCGTTGCCAATCGCCATCAGCGCGACCACCGCCGCCACGCCAATCACAATGCCAAGAATGGTCAGCCCGGAGCGCAGTTTGTTGGCCATGAGACTGCGCAGAGCGGTGAGGATGTTTTGGGTTAAAAGCATGGTTACATCTCCAGGTCAGGGCGGGGCGTACCAGCGGCGAGTGGGGTAGGGTTAACGGTATCAGACGTGATAAGCCCATCGGACAGGCGCACGATGCGGCGGGCGTGGCGGGCGACGAAGGAGTCATGGGTGACGATGATGACGGTCTGACCGAAATCGCGGTGCAAACGCTGGAACAATCCCATAATTTCCTCGCCGGTTTTGCTGTCAAGCGCGCCGGTCGGCTCATCGGCGATGAGGATGGCTGGCTCGTTGACCAGGGCCCGGGCAATCGCCACGCGCTGCTGCTGCCCGCCAGAGAGTTCAGCAGGGTGGTGTTTCACACGCTCGGCCAGGCCGACCATTTCCAACGCCCTTAAGGCTTTTTCGCGGCTGGCGCGCGCCCCCAGGCCGCTATACCCCAGTGGAAGCAGCACGTTTTCGAGCGCGCTGGTACGCGAAAGCAGGTTGAACTGCTGAAAGACGAAACCAATTTTTCGGTTGCGTACCTGAGCCAGTTGCGAGTCTTTGAGTTTTTCGACCGTCTGCCCATCCAGGCGGTAAGAGCCGCCGGTAGGGACATCCAAACAGCCAATGATGGACATGAGGGTGCTCTTGCCCGACCCCGATGGCCCCATGATGGCGAGCATTTCGCCCTTTTCGATATCAAGCGAGACGCCTGCCAGGGCGTGAACTGCGTTTTCGCCCATCTGAAACACTTTGGTCAGGCTGCGTAGTTCGATGAGGGCCATATCAGCCTCCGATGGGCATCATGATTCCGCCCGGGCCGCGCTGGGGTTGGTCTTGATTGGTGCTGGAGGAACCGCCGACCTGTACCTGGTCACCTTCTTTCAGGCCGCCACTCTTAACCAGCGTGACCAGGCTGCCAGACAGGTCGCCGGTTTCTACATCGACCCGCTGCGTCAGGCCATCCGCGCCAACCCGCAAGACATATTCGCCCTGCGAATCGCTCAATACTGCGCCAACCGGTACGGCCAGGAGGGCGCGCGGCTCGCCGGTAGTCACCACAACATTGGCAGTCGCCCCAAACAAAATGGGCGAATCGGGCCGTTCCACCGCGACGATAACAGTGTACTTGACCAGCCCGCTAACAGTTTGCCCAATGGGGTCAATCAGGGTCACTTTGCCAGTCAAGGTCAGGCCGGGGAGTGAATCGATGGTGATTTCTGCCGGGTCGCCCACTTTGACCTGCGTAATTTCAGATTCGTCGATGGCAAGTTCAACTTTCATGGTCTCGTAATTCACCAGGCCAAGCGCGGTTGTGCCATTCTGAACGACATCGCCAGGTTGTGCGTACAGGACAATCACCTCGCCATCGAAGGGAGCAATGATATACATCGCCTCGGCCTGCTCGCGGGCCGCAGCCACATCTGCTTTCGCCTGCGCCAGTTCCGCCGAAAGTTCACCGTTTTTCAAACGTTCCAGGGTTCGTTTGGCGTTTTCCAGTTCAATTCTGGCTTTTTCCACATTCAGGCGGGCTGTTTCGTAGTCTTCGGGGTCGGGTTTGCCGGTATACCAGTTGAGCGTGGCTTTGAGCGTATTCAGATTAAGTTGGGCATTGGTAAGAGCCAGGGCCGCTTCGGTTTTGCGCGAATCGCCATCTTCCAGGTTTTGTACCATGCGGTAACGGTCGGCGGCGCGAGCAACATTTTGCTCGGCCTGGCGAATTTGGGCTTCGGTGTTCTTTATCAATGCATCAGATGCGCGGGGGTAGTCGAGCGAGGCGTAGGTCTTTTCAGCATCCTCCAGGGTCTGCTGGGCAGTGACTACGTCTAATTCGGCCTGGGTTATATTCAGCGTGTTGTTTTCCAGGTTAGCCAGGGTTTCTTCGGCAGCAACCAGGCTGGCGCGAGCCTGCAAAATGCTGGCGGGGACTGAATCCAGCCGCAGGGTGGCAAGAATTTCGCCCTTTTTCACCTGGCTGCCCGGCTGAACATGGACCGATTCGATAACGCCGCTTGTGCCCCATGAGAGCGTGGTCAATTGCCCGGCGCTGAGCGTACCACTCGATTCGATGCTCGTACCAAGCGTGACGGTTGTCACTGGCTCAAACGAAAGACTGGTCTGAGCATTGGCCTGTCCGGCGCAAGCCGTGAGCAGGAGCGCGGCCAGAAGGAAGAACGGAAGTGCTTTCAAATATTTTTGCATGGGTGATATCCTTTCGGTAGGGTTCGTCAAAATTGGCAGCGGACGATGCCGACCGGGTTGCCGCCACAGGAAGGCATAGATTTCATCTAACATGAACTGTTTATGGAGAACATTGAGTATCTTATGCTGGCCTGACGGCGCGCTTTTTGCCAAACAGGCTGATTCCTTTTTCAAAAATCAGAACGAGAGCGATGATGATGGACAGTTTGAGAAGAGTCCCCAGGATGCCCGCCAGCCCCCCAGCAAGCGAAGCATTGTGTTCATCGTGGTGTTCGCCGCGTTCGGGCATTCCTTCGATGGGTTCGGGGCGGGCCTCATCAGTCATAGCAGAAAAAAGGCGTTCTTCCGGGGTTGGGCTGGATGTGTTTTCGACCGCCAGGTAAAAACCTCCCGCAACCAACGCCGCGATAAACAAGATGACAATCACTTTCAAAATGGTTTTCATGATGACTCCTTTAGAAGATGGATTACCGATATGCGCGGAAGATTGGCTACTCTTCTTCATCGATGTGTACTGGCCTGACCAGCAGGATGGAGGGCTGACGTTTGAACAACCCCGCCATTGGGGTCACAAGATAGCGTCCGAGGTTCGAGACAACCCACTTCGAATGCAAGGCAAAGTGAATACCGAGCAAAACCAGCGATGCATCAGATGTCAGAGAGTGAACGATTCGCCAACTGCGGCTGACTTCGGCAAGTTGAATTCCGAACGTGGACAACACATCTTTTGAAATCATCAAGCCGCTGAACAGCGAGCCGGTCATGGCAACAAAGAACAGCAAATCGATGATGTAATTCAGGCGCGAGCGGTGAAAGAATTTTTTGAAGTATTCGGTAGAAACGCTGACTATCCACTTCCAATGAAACAGCAGATGAGTGACGATGGCCGCGCCAAAAGCGACGGAAAGCCACTCGTGAATGGCGTTCCCGGTCAGGCGTGGGTTGTAGGCAATCAGGAAGGTGATGAAAATGGTCAGGTCGAGCACAAGGTTGGTTTTGTTGGACATGGTTGATTCCTTTCTTCTCCGGTTTCTCCATCTCATCGAAGAATCGGTCAAAAATGGAGAGTGGAGATGCAATATGGTTTTTACAATTGCATTCTAAAATTTCAGGCTGTGAGCCAGCCGTGAAACGTCTGTGAATTTGCTGTGAAAGCGCAACAAGCGGCATGTAGAAACGACTGCGCCAGATTCGTGAGATGAAAGCTCAGCGCCGAGATGAAAGCCGCATGGCGAGCAAAGCACAACGCTTTGTTGTGGTTCTGTTTGGCCTTCTTCAGAAGATTTAGGACGCGATAAAATTTCAAAATCCCCGCCTGTAAAAACCAGAAAAGCCTGTGAAAAGGCTGTGAATAGTTTTCGGGTCAGATGGTTCACAGTCTTTTCACAGCAAAATTTCATATATTTGATGTTGTGATATGATGAATCAAAAGAAAGCAAGCCCATGACCACCGTTTTGATTGTTGACGACGACCAAAAGCTCCTCAAAATGCTCCAGCGCACGCTGGTCTATGAAAATCTGACCGTTTTTACTGCCTGCAATGGACAGGAAGCGTTGCATTTCATCGACGAGCACCGTCCCGACTTGCTGATTCTTGACTGGATGATGCCCAAAATGGACGGCCTGACTCTGCTCCAACAATTGCGCAGTGAAAAAAACAAAATCCCGGTATTGATGTTGACGGCCCGCGACGCCATTGAAAATCGCGTGGAGGGATTGGAAAGCGGGGCTGATGACTACCTGGTGAAGCCTTTCGCGCCTGCCGAGCTGGTGGCAAGAGTTCATGCGCTCTTGCGGCGAGTCGAATCCAGGCCAGAATCGCAGGTCGTTTCGTATGCCGATGTGACCCTCGACCCAACGACCCACCAGGCGTGGCGCGGCCAAACGAAACTTCCGCTGACCGTAACTGAATTCAATCTGCTGCACCTGTTCCTGCGCCACCCGCGCCAGGTGTTGGAGCGGCTCCAAATTTTGAATGAGGTCTGGGGTTATGACTTTGGAGGGGATGACAACGTACTGGAAATTTACGTCGGCTACTTGCGCAGGAAGATGGAAGCAGGAGGCCAACCCCGTCTCATTCAGACCGTGCGCGGGGTAGGATACGTTTTGAGAGAAGAGTAAAACCCTATGTCCATTCGCCTGCGTTTTGCGCTACTTTACAGCATCATTCTGGCCGTCATCCTTTTGTTCATCGGCCTGACGATTTACGGCATTCTCTCGCGCGTTACGTACCTGGCCTTGCAAGACGACCTGCGCCGCGCCAGTTTGGGGCTGGGAGAGGCTATCTTAAGCACGAACAGTCTCAACATGCAAATTCGCCCTCTCATCGGCATTCCGCCGCGCTCCTTCGATGATTTTCCTGAAGACCGCCCTTTCCGTGAGTTACGCGAACGCGAAATTGTACGCATTCTCGACCCCAATGGAAACCTGCTTGCCAGCCCAATGGGCCGCGTTGAAGATGCCCTGCCGCTTGACCAAACTGGCCTGACCGAACTGCAATCCGGGTATGAGTGGTGGCAGACCGCAGCCGTTAACGACCAAACCATGCTCATTTATAACCGTCCACTCATTCAAAACGGCCAGGTTTTATACATTTTGCAATTGGCGCGCTCACTTGAAGAGCGCAACCGTTCGTTAAGTTTCTTTGGGCTGTCTTTTGGTGGAATCAGTCTGTTCATCATTGTCACTGCGCTGGGGGTGGGCTGGCTATTTTCGGGGTTATTGTTGCGCCCTATTGTACAAATCACCCAAACTGCGCAGACCATCGGTCAGGAACGTGATTTCAGCCACCGCGTCCAATATCGCGGCCCGCAAGATGAGGTCGGAAAATTGGCCGCCACTTTCAACAATATGTTGGCGCAGTTGCAAGAAGCCTATGAAAGAGTGGCGCATTCGCTTCAGATGCAGCGTAACTTTGTGGCCGATGTCTCGCATGAACTTCGCACCCCGCTTACCACGTTGCGGGGCAATTTGGGCCTGCTGCAACACAAGCCGCCTCTCCCTATGGAAGAGCAGGTCGAAATTCTGAACGATATGACCGAAGAAAGCGACCGTTTGATGCGCCTGGTGAACGACCTGTTGACCCTGGCGCATGCCGATGCGGGACGAAATCTTGCCCGTGAGCCGCTCGAACTACTTCCGCTTCTTGAAGAAACCTGCCGTCAGGCACGCGCGCTCGACCCTGGCAGAGAAATCATCCTGGAGGCCGAGCCGCTTTCCCTGCAGGCAGACCGCGACGCGCTCAAGCAGATTCTGTTGATTGGATTGGATAATGCGTTTAAGCACACGCAAGGCCGGGTGTGGGTCAACGCCCATCGAAACGGGAAACAGACTGAACTCCACGTTAGAGATGAAGGCCCCGGCATCGCGCCAGAAGCTCTGGCTCACATTTTCGACCGTTTCTATCGCAGTGAAGATAGTCTCACCCTGCCCGGTTTTGGTCTGGGATTGTCCATCGCCAAAGCCCTGACCGAAAATATGGGCGGGACAATCAGGATGGAAAGCGAAGCGGGCAAGGGCAGCGTACTTATCCTATCTTTCCCATCCATGCCATTTTAAAACTCAGCCTGAAAATAAACGGCCGGGAGGTAATCCCGGTTTTTTTGTTTTACCTCGTCACCAAATTCGCAATTTTGCGAGTATACAATCATCACCCCTCACTTTTTTGGAAAAAATGCATGCCTGTCAAAATGCTCAAACTCAGCAATTTGCCCGTAACTTTTGCCCTCCGAAAACGACTATTTGGATGTAACAAATCAAAATTTAAACCAGATTGGAGGCTAAAATGAAACGTTCTTTCTCACTCTTTCTCTCTGTGGTGGGGCTGGCAGGCTTTTTACTGACGGCCTGCAGCGGCAGCGCTCCAACCCTCGCCCAGCAAAAACCTGGCGTAGAATCAGCCCGCGTTCAATTTGTCGGCACCATTGAAACCATGCAAGGCAATCAGTGGACCATCAACGGTCAGGCGGTTGAAGTAAGCCCGGATTTGGTGGATGGAATGACCTTTCAGGTTGGTGATGATGTCAAAGTGGCAGCCGTCATCGATAAAAATGGCGAGGCGCAGGCGGAAAGCATTGAAAAACCAGACGATGATTCTGGCACCAACAGCAATGATGATAGCAAAGACGACACCAGCAGCGACGATGACGGCAACAGCGATGATGACAGCAAAGACGACACCAGCAGCGACGATGATGGCAACAGCAATGATGACAGCAAAGACGACACCAGCAGCGACGATGATGGCAACAGCAATGATGACAGCAAAGACGACACCAGCAATGACGATGATGGCAACAGCAATGATGACAGCAAAGACGACACCAGCAATGACGACACCAGCAATGACGATGATGGCAACAGCGATGATGACAGCAAAGACGACACCAGCAATGACGATGATGGCAACGATTAGGTAACTGTTTCGTCAAAAAACGTCTCCCTGCCTTCCAGGCGGGGAAACGTTCGTATTAATGCAATGATATACTCCAAAGGCCTGACAGATTCTGAGCGCTTGATAACCATGCCTATCCAAACAGAGCAGACTGACCTCGAATCCTTGCGCCGTCTTGAGCCACAGGAAATCAGTGCTGTCTTCGACCGCTATTACCCGGAGGTCTTTCGGTTTGTGCACTACAGACTGACTGACGAACCCGCCGCCGAGGATATTGCCAGCGAAGTTTTTGTGCGTTTATTGGAATCCTTAAAAACTGGCCGGGGACCTCATACCAATCTCAAGGCCTGGCTGCTTCAAACCGCTTTCCATCTCACCACAGATTATCTGAGAAAAAAATATCGCCAGACTGATGCCCCCTTAGCCGAAACGCTTGCCGACGGAAGCCCCAACCCTGCCCTACACTATGAAGACAAGGAGCATCAACACCGCCTGAAGAGCGCTATAGCAACCCTGACCGAGGACCAACAACATGTGCTGGCCCTGCGTTTCAGTCAATCTTATTCTCTTGAAGAAACAGCCACGTTAATGCAAAAAAATGTGAATGCCATTAAGCAACTTCAATTTCGCGCGCTCGCTGCGCTCAATCGTGCGCTGGGAGATAGACTATGAACACGGTATCTCTGTACGATGCGCTCGAAATCTGCCTGCAAGCCCTTGAACAAGGCTCCGATATCGAAGCCTGCCTGGCGCGTTTTCCGGCTCAGGCCGATGAACTGCGACCCATCCTGGAAACCGCCCTCCAGGCGCGGTCGCTTGCGGTCGCAGAAGTTCCTGAAACTGCCTTACGCCGGGGGCGGGCGCGCGTCTTACAAGCCGCCGCCGAGCTGCGCGAACAAGATTCTGCTTCCATGCCAAATCACCGCTGGAAAATCAGTCGTATTTTTAGCCTGGCGCTTGTTTCGATAGTTGTGATGTTTTGCCTGCTGGTTTCGACAGGAACAGGATTGGTGAATGCTGCGGCAGATTCTCTGCCAGGCGATAGCCTGTACCCAATCAAGCGTGCCTGGGAGAACATGCGTTTGTTCATATCAGCCCCAAAGGCCCGGTTGGAGTTGGAAACGCAATTCGAAGACGAGCGCGTTCGAGAAATCAATCATCTCTTTTTGACTGGGCGCGCGGAACAAGTAGAGTTCAAAGGCACAGTGACCGCCCAAACCGTCTCCTACTGGAACATCTCTGGGTTGCAAGTTCTTGTGACAGACCAGGCACAAGTTGAGGGTGAAGTCTTGCCTGGGGCACGGGTACTGGTTTGGGGCCAAACCAAGGCGGGGTTTATCAACGCCGAGAGAATTCGACTATTGACCCCGCCCCTTGTAACTCCCACTCCCCTTTCACGCCCGAGCCCGCCGCCCATTTGGACGCCCACTGCCAGATTGACAGCAACGCAAGTTGTTCCCTCGCCAACCGCAACCATCCAGCAGACGGCCTCGCCGCAGCCCACGCTCACCCAAACGCCCGGAGCGGGCCTTCCTGCCCCAACGAACCTTCCAACAGACACCAACGACGAGGATGACGAACAGGACAGTAACGAGAATGACAACGAGGATGACTGAAAACGCCTGCGCTGCGGCGGCATTTTCCCTCCAGCGTCCTTGAATTTGCCAACAGGTTTCTTAAACAGGTTTCTTAAAAATGTTCCAAACGCGCCGGTTCGGCGCGCTTTTGTGATTCCATGAAGAAACGTATTACAAAATACATTCGTTTATTCATATCAGAATCCGCTACAATCACGCTGAACTCAAATACAATAAGGCCGATGAACGTTTCAACGCCTTTCCCAATTAGCAAAACAAAAATTACTCCCCCGCGTCGCCGGGCGGAGTTGATTTCACGTCCCAGGCTGATTGAGACACTCCACGCGCTACTGAACAAAAAACTGGTACTGGTCTCTGCTCCAGCCGGGTATGGCAAAACATCTCTTCTGATTGATTTCGTCGCCTCGAGCGAAATCCCCGTCTGCTGGCTTTCCATCGATATTCTGGACCAGGAACCGCAGCGCTTTCTGGCCTATCTGATAGCCTGCATCAGAGAACGATTCCCCGACTTTGGGGCCGAATCTCTGGCGTTGCTCAACAACATGACCTCCATTGAGCGGGAAAATGAACGGCTGGCGGTCATCCTGACGAACGAGATTTTTCAAAACATTCGTGAACATTTTGCCATTGTTCTGGATGATTACCAGTTCATTGACCCGATTCTCTCGCTGCGCCTTTTCATCAACCGCTTTATCCAACTGGCAGGTGAGCATTGCCATCTAATTTTGGTCTCCCGCATCCTGCCAGCCTTGCCTGATTTACACCTGCTGGTGGCGCGCGACCAGGTAGGCGGTTTGGGGTTGGAAGAACTGGCGTTCCTGCCAGAAGAAATCCAGGGCTTGTTTGCCCAAAACATCAAACAACCCATCTCCCGTGAAGAAGCCGAATTGCTCGCCGAAGAGACGGATGGCTGGATTACTTCCATTGCTCTGGCTGGTCTCTCCTTTGGCAAAGGCCGCAAAACTCCGGTTGCGCGCACCGGTATCGAACTATACGACTACTTTGCTCAAGAAGTGCTCGACAAACAAAGCCCAGAGATGCGGCAATTTCTCTTAGTCACCTCGTTGTTCGAGGAAGTGGAGGTCGAGATTTGCGAAACCGTGCTGGAACCACTTTTGCCAGAATTGCGAGGCCATTGGCGGGCGTTGTTCGGCGCGGCCCAGAAAAACAATTTGTTTGCCATCCCAACCGGTCGCGAATCAGGTTCGTTCCGTTACCATCACCTGTTCCAGGATTACCTGCAAGCCATTTTACAGGAGGAAAACCCAGAAATTATTCGAGAGGTGATGCGCCTGCTTACCACATACTATGAAAGAGGGCAAAACTGGGAGAAGGTTCATCATCTTTATGAACAAAACGGTGACCTGGATTCTCTGGTGAATCTGCTCGAAACCTGTGGAACGCATCTGATTCGAAATGGGCGTATTGCCATGCTTGGAGATTGGCTTGACCGCCTGCCCGTTTTCCTGGTGCAGCAAAACCCCCGCTTGCTTTCACTGCAAGGCGCCGTCGCCTATACGCGCGGCGAGACTCAGTCTGGCATTTCCTTGCTCAATCAGGCCGAGAAAAGCCTGCGCGCGGCAAACGCCCTCGAAGACCTGGCAGTCACCCTGGTGCGCAGGGCAGCCGCTTTCCGCGACTCTGGCAATTATGCCCGCGCCCTGGCCGATGCGGAAGAAGCGATTGCCATCACCAGCGGCCGTCAGGACTCACATGCGCAATATAACCTGGCTGCCGCCCTGCGTGTCAAGGGAATGGCCTTGTTCCGGTCAGGCCGAACCGCAGAATCGGTCGAATGGCTTGAAAACTCCTTAAATTTGTTCATTGACCTCAATGACCAGAACTACATTCCCATCCTGGAAATGGAATTGGGAGCAGTTCACAACGTGCTGGGCGAAAATGAAGTCGCCGTAAAGTTTTATCTCAGCGCCCTAAAAACCTGGGAGACAAGCGGCAACCTGGGTTGGCAAGCAACTCTGCTAAATAACCTGGGCGTGTTGTATCACCAGGCGGGCGAATACGAAAAAGCTTTTCGCGCTTTTGAAAACGCCCTGGATGCGGCCCGCCGCAGTCATTACATTCGAACGCAGGCAATGACTTTGTGCAGCCTGGGAGACCTGCTGCTCGATTTACAGGAACTCAAACACGCCAGAGAGTGTTATGAGCAATCGCTTGGGATTGCATCCCAACATCAGTATTCTTTCTGGATTTTTTATAACATGGTCGCCCTGGCGCGCGTCGCCAGGCTTGAGAAGCAATATAACGCTGCCGAAAATCTGCTACAAGATTTATTTGGACGAATCAGCCTGGAAAGTTCGGCTGGCGAAGAAGCCCTGTTCCGCCTGGAATATGGCTGCCTGTTGCTGGAGACCAACAAGCCCAAACAGGCCGCCGAGGAACTGACGCTGGCTGCGCGCCTGTATGAGCAGGATGGGCGCATCCTGGAACTCAACATCTGCCGTCTCTGGCTGATTGTGGCTTTGTTTCAGTCAGGTCAATCTGACATTGCCGCGCTGTATGCGCAGGAGTTTGTAACCGCCTACCAGTCGATGAAAGAAACGGCGTCTTTGCACGCGGCCGCCGGGCAAATCAGAAACTGGTTCGAGCAAATTCCCCTGCCAGCAGAGTTATCGGTTACCCTATCCCCTCTCTTTGCCCGCTCCGCTTTATCGATTGCAAAAATTCCAGCCTTGCGAAGAAAATTACGCCAGGTGTCCAGGTCTGCTTTCATTTCACAGCCGCGCCTTAAAATTCACGGCTTTGGCCCGGCCCAGGTGTTTCTGAATGGCAAAAAGGTATCCTTATCTGAGTGGCAGACCCGCGAAACCCGCGACTTATTCTTCTTTTTCCTTCAATCGCCGCCACAGACCAAAGAAGATGTTGCCATTGCATTCTGGCCCGATATCAGCCCAGCGCGCATGAAGATGCGCTTTAAAACGAATATGTATCGTCTGCGCCACGCCATTGGACAGGAAACCATTCTCTTCAAAGATGACCTTTATCGATTCAATACAGAAATCGATTACGAGTATGACGTGGAAAACTTTGAGAAACTCCTGGAGCAGAGCAAAACCGCAGTGAAGGAGGAAGAAAAAATATCCGCCCTCGAAGCAGCCATTGCGCTGGCCAAAGGAACGTATTTATCTGATGTAGACCTGGAATGGGCGGTTGCAAAACGAGCGCGCCTGGAAATAGACTACCATTCAGCTCTATTGCAACTGGCAGGCCTGTACCTCGAGACGAGTCAACCTCTCCGCGCCATCGAAACCTGCCAGGTTCTACTGAAAACCGACCCCTTGCTGGAGGACGCCTACCGGTTGAGTATGCGCGCATCTGCGACACTGGGTGATGTCGCTGCCGTTGCGCGCGTTTATCAGACTTGCCGCGCTGTTCTGAGAGATGAACTGGGGGTCAACCCGTCTGAAGAAACCGAAACACTCTACAAGAAACTGCTCAAACGCTGATTTTGTAGTCACCTTTGTAGCCTGTAGAAGGGTAATCTATGCACAATTCATTTTGCCCATTCACAAAAGGTGACCCATGAAAAACCTGACTGCTCATCTCGCATCCGCTGTTTCTAAAATTCAGAAACAACACGTTCAATTCGTCCTGGCGGCCCTGGTGGTTCTGATGCTCGTTTTGGGCGCAGGCGCGCCGGTGGATGGTGGCGGTATCGGCCATTAATGATTCTCGGCCTCGCTGTCATTGCCGGGGTTCTCGCGGGTCTTTTCTTTGCCAGATGGAACAAAGAGACCTGGCAGCCTCCTGCCCTCAGGCACATTTGGCTGGTGGTTGTTTTTTTTCTGCCACAACTGTTTGCCTTTTACCTGCCTGCCACGCAAAATCTTTTCCCCGCCCCACTCGCCGCCGCCAGTCTGGTCATTTCTCAATTGGGATTGCTCACATTTTGCATCCTGAACTGGCGGCGGGCGGGAATATCCATTCTAACGATTGGATTGCTCCTGAACTTCGTAGTCATCCTTGCCAACGGCGGATGGATGCCCATCAGTCCAGAAACTGTCGCGCAATTGGTTACGCCTGACGCCGCATTGCACCTGGAACCTGGCAAGCGTTTGGGAGCATCCAAAGATATTCTGTTGGCCGCGGATGCGATTGTTTTTCCCTGGCTGGCAGACCGATTTGCGCCTCCCGATTGGATTCCCTATCGCTTTGCATTCAGCGTGGGGGATATCTTCATCGGGGCAGGTGCATTTATTCTCCTGGCTTTCCCGAAACAAAATACGGCATTCCTCCAGAAAGAGAGCACCCATCATGCTAACCAGTCCAATTTTTAAACAGCGTGTTGCGCTTCATGGAAGCGATTCTGAGTTTTGCGAAATCAACCGGGTGCTGGCCGCCGCGGTCGTCAGCCAGAAATTTTGCGCCCTGCTTCTAAGCGACCCGGCCCGCGCAGTGGCACAGGGATATGCCGGAGAACAGTTCTTCCTTTCGGATGCAGAACATGACCTGGTCCTTTCGGCGCGAGGGCTTTCGTTACAGGAATTTGCCCGACAGATTAGTGACAAGGTTTCATCCCGCCCGGTTTTTGCAATGCGGCCCGCAAATTTTGGCAGCGTTGACGCCCAAACGCCCGCATTCTAACCTATGCGACAAACTTCGCTGGCGGCCTGTTGGGGGGAGTACCGCTTTGGCGGCCTGCCTTCAACGCTGGAAGGACTATTACAGGTACTTGCGCTTCGTGACCAGGAAACCCAGGGCCATACCCAACGAGTCACAGGCCTGACCCTGCTATTGGCGCGCAAACTGGGCGTGCCAGAATCTCAAATAGACCTGATTCGCAAGGGTTCGATGTTGCATGACATCGGAAAAATTGGCGTTCCAGACTCAATTTTGCTCAAACCCGGGCCACTCACGCCCGAAGAGTGGGTCATCATGAAAAAACACCCGCTCTATGCTTATCGAATCCTTTCCCGCATCGAACACCTGAAGCCGGCTTTCGAAATTCCTCTTTACCACCATGAAAAATGGGATGGCAGTGGTTATCCGACCGGCTTGAGAGGAAAAGAAATTCCCTTTGCGGCCAGGTTATTTACGTTTTCGGATGTTTTCGATGCGCTCACATCCAACCGCCCTTACCGAAAAGCATGGTCGAGACAAAGAGCCATTGCATATATCAAAGCCCAAATGGGGATTATCTTTGACCCAAGCATCACGCCAGTGTTTGAACGCATGATGGAAGAAATCGAATATCTCTTTTGATGAAACGGGTGGATGCCCAAAAGGGGACAACAGGCATTACAATATCCCCATGAACCGCCTCGCAATCACCAGCCTGACGGCCGCGCTGTTGACCATCGTTTCGTTTTGCATCGGCTGCGCCCCCTTCCTGCCGCTTACCGCCGGTATTTGCTACCCCATGGCTGGCGCGTTGGGGATAATTTCGATGGTCACTGGTTTCCGCGCCCTGCGCCAAGTGCGAACCAGCGGCGAAAATGGACGTTGGATGGCGCTAACCGGCATTTGGGTTGGAAGCCTCTCCATCCTGGCCGTTTTGTGCGCCACCGTCCTCGCCTTTGCGGGCCTCTTTCTGGGCGTCGACTACATCCAAACCCTTTGGCCAACGCCTCCCCCCTAAACCTGCCCTCAAGTTTTCACAGTTCCAATCAGACGAATCACTGCTCGCATAGAATCAATCACTGCTCTCCCTTGCCAATCATGCCCGCCTCGTGTATCCTTGCCGCCGGGAGCGCATAAGTCCCGGTGGGCTTCGCGGTCTTCAAAACCGTTGTTGGGGCGCGTTGCGCTCCAGGGTGGGTTCGACTCCCATGCGCTCCCGCTGGTGGATTGTAGATTGATGATTTGAGATTGGAGATTGGCGGGTGGATGGGCTATCGCAATGTACTGTTCACTGGCTACCAATTACTGATTACTGCTCACTGTTTACTGGATACGGCTATGTCTCTTCCTGATTCTGAAGTTCTCTCTTCCATCGTCTCGCAAGTTTTTCGCATCGAAGATGTGACGGCAGGCGAACAGGAATACCTCTATCGCTTTCGCGGCGCATTGTTACTCGATTCGGTGGAAGCCTTTGACCAACTTTCGCAACGCTTACAGCCTTATGGGTTGACCCCACTCTTTCGCAAAGAAAAGGATGGACGGCAGGTAATTTACCTTGTCCGCAGTCTGCCCGCGCCCAAGAAGTCGAACATCAGCGTCAACATTCTTCTGTTCATTCTGACCGTCTTCAGCGTGATGTTGATGGGCGTGGATGTGAAGGAAACGCCGCCCGATGACGCGCTGGGACTGCTCCTGTTCCTGCTGCGCAACATTTTCACCGGCTGGCCGTTTGCGCTCAGCCTGCTTTCTATTTTGCTGGCGCATGAGTTTGGGCATTACCTGGCCGCCCGCCGCCACAAGACCGCCGCTACCCTGCCTTATTTCATTCCCATGCCGTTTTCCATCCTCGGCACGCTGGGAGCGGTGATTGTCTGGAAGGAACTGCCACGCAACAAGCGTATTTTGTTCGATGTGGGCGTGGCCGGGCCGCTTTCGGGGCTGGTGGTTGCTCTTCCGATACTGCTGTATGGCCTGTCCATATCCAGCCTGGGGCCAGTGCAGGCGGGCGAAGGCAGTTTTTTGGAGGGCAATTCCATTCTGTACCTGCTGGCAAAATTTGTGGTATTTGGGCGTTTTCTGCCGGAACCCGCCACTTATGGCGGCCTGCCTCCCGCGCTTTACTGGCTGCGCTATTTTTTCACCGGCACGCCCGCGCCCTATGGGGGGGTGGATGTGTTCATTTCGCCGGTGGCGCTGGCGGGCTGGGCGGGCATTCTGGTGACGGCACTTAACCTGCTGCCGGTCGGTCAGTTAGATGGCGGGCATATCCTGTATGCGCTGTTTGGCAAAAAATTGCGGCATGCCTTCCCGGTCATCCTCGTTCAGATGGGCATTTTGGGCTTGTTTTGGAGCGGCTGGTGGCTGTGGGTGCTCCTGCTATTCGCCTTTGGGCGGAACTCTGCCGAGCCGCTCGACCAGATTACCGAACTAGACCCGCCACGCCGCGCCCTGGCCTGGCTGATGATTTTCATCTTCTTCCTCGTCTTTACGCCAGTTCCGATGATTGTTTTGGGATAAACTGACCCATGCGCCAACTCCTGCCCCTCGCCATCATCGCTGCCCTGCTGCTTGGCGCCTGTTCCCCTGAAATTACGCTCCTCACCCGTTTGCCTGCTTCCACGCCTACGGCGGAATCCCCCTCCCGGCCAGCCACTGCTACCCCCGCGCCGACCCGTACCCCATCCCCCAGCCCCACGCCGGGGCCAAGGCTCAGCCCAGAGTTGGCGAAAGGCATGGAAGTGGCAGCCTGGTTCGGCGGGGATTTGCCCGGCCTGGAGCCGCTGACCACCGAATTTAACGAAAGCAATCCCTGGGGCGTGAAGGTCTCCCTGGTTTCTCATTCCAATTTGAGCCGTCTGGCGGCGGCGGTTGCCGCCTCGCTGGAGGCGGGTTCGCCCCCCGATTTGGTGATTGCCCTGCCCGAACAATTGCTCGGCTGGCGCGAAGCCCTGCTAGACCTGACGCCCTATGCCGCCCACCCGGAAGTTGGCGCGGCGCGGCAGGATATTTTGCCCGTTTTTTGGGGGCAATCGCTGGCGCAGGGCGTTCAATATGGCCTGCCGGTGATTCGCTCGGCACGTTACCTGTTTTACAACACGACCTGGGCGCGCGAACTGGGCTTTGAATCTGCTCCGCGAACGTGGGAAGATTTCCGCGCGCAGGCCTGCGCCGCCAATGCCGCTTTTAAAGCCGACTCGGACCCCTCCAATGACGGTTTGGGCGGCCTGGCGCTGGAGGTGACCCCCAACTGGCAAACGCCCTACGGCTGGATTCGCGCCCTGGGCGGGGAAGCGTTTACCGAGGGGGCCGCGTTTGCGAGCGATACAAACGCGGCAGCGCTGGAAAAACTGCTGGAACTGCGCGCTGAGGGCTGCGCCTGGCTGCCTTCCACGCTGACTAATTTTGAGCATTTAGCGGCCCGACAGGCCTTGTTCATCAGCGGCAGCCTGAGCGACCTGACGGAACAGCGGGCAGCGTTCTCCAGCGCGGCTTCGAGCGATGCGTGGACGGTCATTGCCTTCCCCGGCGAGCGGCCCGCCGCGCCGGTGTATGGGCTGGATGCGGCGGTTTTCCAGTCGGATGCCGGGCGGCAGATGGCGGCCTGGCTGTTTTTGCGCTGGCTGCTAGAGCCAGAAAATCAGGTCAAACTGGCGCGGGCGGGCGGGCTGTTCCCGGCAAGCAGCGCCGCTTTCGATTTGCTGAAAAGCGACTACGCCGCCAACCCCCAAAAAGGTGCGGCGGCGGCTTTACTGGCCAATGCGGTGGGGTATCCACAACTGGCGCGGTGGGGGCTGGCAAACAAGGTGCTGGCCGATGGCTTTTTGTATCTGCTACGGAGCTTTCCCAATGTTTCGGCGCGCGAGGCGCTGGAGCAGATGGACGCAACCATAAACGATTTGACGAAGTAATTTGCATCCCCCCCGCCGTTTTTGCCCAAAATGGCCGGTTTTTGGCAGGGGGGTACGCAAAATTGAGGGCCGCTTTTCATTTTGCGCGGCGCGCTTCTTGATTTTGGAAAGAGTTATGCTAAAATTCAAACATCCGCCCCAATTTGCTCAACTTTCCAAAATCTGGTTTGCGAACAAAAGGAGGGGTTCAGAATCACAAATGCCCATCAGGGCATTAAGACGTAACTCATCACCGCGCATAATGGCAAGCAGATAAGTTCAGAATCACAAATGCCCATCAGGGCATTAAGACCCACGGACGTAAGAGAGATTTCCGCGGAGACCCGACACGGTTCAGAATCACAAATGCCCATCAGGGCATTAAGACGGCCCCATCCGAAAAGATGGGCGGTTTATCACTACGTTCAGAATCACAAATGCCCATCAGGGCATTAAGACTCACCCAAATTTTTACAAATTCTGGGGAAGAGAGGATTGTTCAGAATCACAAATGCCCATCAGGGCATTAAGACCCGCAGCGGATTTGGGAGATTCACCGCGCTTTTTGACGAGTTCAGAATCACAAGCAACGTAGCCCAAGAGAGTATCTCGCGCTACGGAATCTCACAATCAACTCATCCCCGCATCAGGACAGAGAATTTTTGATTTCAGGATAGATAATTTTTGCTTGAAAACCTGAAATTGCCTGAAAAATCGCCCATCCCCAATCTACCCGTCTACAATCATCCATCTACCGTCCCTTGCCCCCACGCTGCCACCCGGTTGCGCCCGCCCTGCTTGGCAAGGTAGAGCGCCTGGTCAGCGCGCATCACCAGTTCTTCAGGGGTTGCGCCATGCTCCGGATAAGCGGCCACGCCGAGAGAAATGGTCGCCCTCAGCGTTTGGCCCTGAAAGTGGATTTCCAACCGCTCAAACAAACTGCGCAGTTCCCTGGCGCGGCGCGCGGCGCTTTCCAGCCTGGCATCAGGAAGCACGAGAATAAATTCTTCACCCCTAAAGCGGCAGGCGATGTCGGTGGGGCGCACATGCTGACGAATCAGTTCGGCCAGCGCTTGTAGCAGCAGGTCGCCAGCCAGATGAGTGTATGCGTCGTTAAATTTCTTAAAGTGGTCAATATCCAGCATGACGATGCTGAAACGCTTTTTCCGCGCCCGGGCATCGGTCAACAAATTGGAAAGCTGCTCATCCAGATAACGTCGGTTATGCAGCCCGGTGAGCGGGTCACGCAGCACCAATTCACGCAATTTTTCCTGCAAGGATTCCACCTGAGAGAGTTGAACTTGTAAAGCCGCGTTCGCCATTTCGAGCGAGATTTGAGCCTTTCGGCGCATCTCCAACTCTTCCTGCATTTTGCGATACAGACGACTGTTTTCAATGGCGCTGGCGGCCTGAATGGCAATCAACTCCAACAGGCGGATATGCTCCGGCGTATAAGAATGCGCGGCACGGGTCTGCATGGAGATAACGCCAATTACATTGTCATGAATCAGCATCGGAACGCCAACGTAGCAGCGAGTCGGTTTGCCGCCCAGGCGGATAATCTGATACCGCGTCTGCGCTTCGGGGGCGAACACATCGGGCAGGTACAAGGTCTTCTTGCCGAAAACCACCTCGCCGCTCAGGCCAGGAGTCGCGCGAATATCGCGCACAGCAACCCGCTTAAACTTACCCTTATCCCAAAACAAAGGATGGCTCAACATAGAAGTGGCGCTGTCGTATAGAGCGATGTAGAACGCATCCATCGGCAACACCTGACGGCATTTCTCGAACAGGACGTGCATCACCCGCTCCAGGTCTATCTCACGCGAGAGCGAAAGCCCAATATCATATAAAATAGAAAGCTCGGTCGCGCGCGCCCTGGTTTCCTCGAACAAACCAGCATTTTGCAGGGCAATGGCGGCCTGCAGGGCTATCGTCTCAAGCAGTTCAATCCGCTGCGGCAAAAAGGCATTTGGCTGATAACTTTGCCCCGAAAGCACGCCAATAATCCGTTCCCCTACCAGCAGGGGAATGCCCAGATAAGAACGGGCATGATGATTTCTATCGGTATGAACCGCCGCATATTTGCGGCGCGCTTCGGGCGCATCCACATCGGGCAGGTAAAGCGTCTGACCCGTTTTAATCACATGCGCTGTCAGGCCGCCTTCCCTTTTGTGAATATTGCGGACTTTATCCGACCGTGAAAGGCCCCGGTCATAAAATTGCAGAAACTTGAACGTCTCGGCGCGCGGGTCATAGAGCGCCACGCTGAAAACATCAATGAGCGGCTCAATTTGCTGGCATTGAATTCGCAAAGTGGTCAATACGCTGTCCAGTTCCAGTTCATGCGTAATAGCCCGGCCAATGATATTCATAGCCGCCATTTGCTCGGCGCGCTCGCTGGCCTGCGCCTCGGCGCGCTGCCGTTCGTCCAGCTCGCGCCGGACGGTTTCATACAATCGCGTATTTTGAACAGCCACCGCCACGCTCGCCGCAATTGTCTCCAGCAAACGGATATCGTTGTCGCTAAAGGCATGTTCGCGCTCAAAATCCTGCATGCTTATCATGCCAATCACTTGCTCATGGGCAATCATGGGCGCGCCTATCCAACTTTTTGGCACGCCATACGCCTGAGCCATGCTGAAATCGGCGCCCAGTTCACGAGCGCGTTCGGGCAGGTTTTCATCAATCAACAAAGTCTGGCGCTGCTTTAAAACGCGCGAGGTCAAACCGACTCCCATCGGCATGGGCGGCGCATCCACCAACTGGCCGCGAATGTTCCAGTAAGGGGTCAGAATCAGGCCGCGCTCGGCGTCATACAGCGCAATCAGCACCGAGCGATGATTGAAGGCTTCGGAAATTTTTTGCCCAGTCAGGGTCAACAGGCTGGAAAGTTCCAGCGTAGAGGCCGCCGATACGATGATGGCATTGACCACCTCCAGTTCTTTCAGACGCTGGATGAGTTCGGCTGCGTGCGGGCTGGTTTGCAAGGGCGTTGGCTGGCCTGCTGGAGAATGTGAAAGAGAAAATTTTTCTAACTCGCCCATCTTAATTCGATTATATCCGTTTCATCGCTGCGAGGCGTAACAATTTCGCAACGTCCTTGCGCCAAAAATTACAAAATTGACATCTCCCCTGGCCTATTGTATCCTTTCTGCATGGACATCGACATCGAACTCTACCGAAGAGAAGCGCGGGTCTCCTCCAGCCCTCTGGTACGGCTCTCGGCCATTGATATTGCGCCCGACCGGCCGCGCCGCACGCTCGTCTTTCTGCATGGCTTTGGCGGGCAGGCCGCCCAATGGCGCTATCAATTGCAAACATTCTCGCGCGAGAACCGCGTCATCGCTCTCGACCTGCGCGGGCATGGTCATTCTGACCAACCGCCCGGCGCCTACGACATGACCGAAATCCAGACCGACCTGAAAGCCGCGCTCGAAGCGCTCAAAGCGCAGGCGCCGTTTACACTGGTTGGGCATTCCTTCGGCGGCGCAATTGCCACCGAGTTCGCCCTGCATCACCCAGAACGGCTGGAGCGGCTCATCCTGATTGCGACAGCGGGGGAATTCAAACTCAACCCGTTCTACCGCTTTGCGCTCAGCCTGCCCGTTAGCCTGCTGCGGTTGATTGGGCCGTTCACCCGCTCGTGGCTCGCCGCCCCGCCGCACGTTCTCAAACCCTTTTACCACAACAACCTCTCGCGTTTTTATGGCTGGGACCTGTACCCGCGCCTGCAAGTTCCCACCCTGGTCATTCGCGGTCACCGCGATTACATCTTCAAAACCCCCCTGTTCGAACGCGTTACCCGCTCCATCCCCGGCGCGGAAGAAGTGGATATTGGCGCATCGGGCCACCTGGTCATGCTGGAGCGGCGCGAGGCCGTCAACCGCGCCATCGAGCGCGCTTTAGAAGGCCGCCAGGCGGCGCAAAAGAACTGGCGCGAATCTGCCCCTGCCTTCCAATCCACATCCAGCCACGACGCGCTGCGCCGCGAACGTCCCTGGCTGGCGCATTATGAACAGGGTGTGCCATACACCATTGGCGTTCCACAAATTCCACTTCACCACTTGCTGCGTTCAGCGGTCAGGCGCTTTCCCAACCACCCCGCGCTGATTTTCGAAGGCGCAAAGCTTTCCTACCGGCGGCTCAACCGCGAGGTCAACCGCTTTGCCAACGCCCTGCTCTCGCTGGGGCTGACCAAAGGCGGGCGCGTGGCGTTGCTGCTGCCCACCATGCCGCAGATGGTCATCGGCTTTTTTGGCACGCTCAAGGCGGGCGGCGTGGCGGTTTTCGTCCCCCCCACCAATCAATCCGAAGAAATGGCGCGCCAAATCCGCGACGCCGAACCTTTCGTCCTCGTCACCCTCACCCGCTGGGCCGGTCTGGCCGAGCAAATTCGGGCCGAGGCGGGCGTTCCGCATGTCGTCTTCAGCGATGGCGGCGACTACCTCGCTCCCATCCAATACTGGATTTCGCGCTGGCGCAATCGCGGCCTGATTCCACCTGGCGCGCTGCGCTGGCATCGCTGGCTCTATGGGCAAAGCGATAAATCTCCGGCGGTGGATGTCTTGCCCGAAGACCTGGCCGTTATCCAGTATACTGGCGGCACCACTGCCGAAGCCAAAGGCGTTATGCTCTCGCACCGCAACCTGGTGGCCAACGCTCTGCAAACCCGCCAGTGGATGCCAGCCGCCATCGAAGGCCGCGAACGCTTCCTGTGCGTCCTGCCGTTCTCCCACTCCTACGGGCTGACCGCCACCCTCATCGTCCCCATCACCATCGGAGCAACCCTCATCCTCAAGCCGACCTTCAACACCGCCGAAGTCCTCAAAGCCATTCGCCGCTACAAGCCGACGATTTTCCCCGGCGTGCCGAGCATGTACGTTGCCATCAACAACTTTCGCGGCGCGCGCAAATATGGGCTGTCCTCCATCCGCGCCTGCATTAGCGGCTCGGCGCCCCTGCCGGTAGAAGTTCAGGAAGCCTTTGAGAAGCTCACCAAAGGCCGGTTGGTCGAAGGCTACGGCCTCACCGAAGCCTCGCCCATCACCCACGCCAACCCGCTGGAAGGAATGCGCAAAGTAGGCAGCATTGGCGTTCCACTGCCCTCCACCGAAGCCCGCATTGTAGACTTGAAACACGGCACAAAAGAAGTCGAAACCGGTCAGATTGGCGAACTGGCCGTGCGCGGCCCGCAGGTGATGATGGGCTACTGGCGCAACCCCGAAGCCACCCGCCACGTCCTCACCGCCGATAACCCTTCGAACGGCGCAGGCGGCCCCTGGCTGCTGACCGGCGACGTAGCCGTGATGGATGGAGACGGCTACTTCCGCATCATTGCCCGCAAAGCAGACCTGTGGTATCCTGAAAAACCGGGCAACCCCGCCTTCCCGCGCGATGTAGAAGAAGTTCTGTACGAAATCCCGCAGGTCAAAGAAGCGGCGGTCGTGGCCGTGGCCGGGCAGCCAATTGCCTTCGTCATCGCCACGAACGAACGCCCCCCTGCCGATTCCATCATCGCCTACTGTAAGCGCCGCCTGCCGCCCGGCATCGTCCCGCGCCTGGTCGTCTTTGTGGATGATTTCCCGCGTACTTTTATTGGTAAAGTGTTGCGGCGCGAACTCGCAAAACGATATGAACAATCGCGCCCTCACTGAAAATCATGTCCATTTTGTTCAACAAGGCCAGGGCGCGCCAGTCATCTTAATTCATGGGCTGGCCGCCTCGCTGTTAGATTGGACTGAACTCCTCCCCACGCTGGCCTCCAACGGTTATGCCGGATACGCGCTTGACCTGCTGGGGCATGGGAACAGTTACAAACCCCCGCGTCTCGAAGATTATCATATCGAAAACGTCTTCGACCATTTCCGCGCCTGGCTGGAGCAATTGCAGCCCGCCTCCCCGCTGATACTGGTCGGCCATTCCCTGGGCGGCTACCTGGCCATGGAATATGCGCTGCGTTATCCGGGCCGCGTCCGCGCCCTGGTGCTGGGCAACCCCTTTTACAGTCTTCAGCAACTGCCCGCGCTGCTGCGAATCCACTATCAAAAGCCGCGCATCAACAGCGAGATGATTAACCGCGCTCCCGAATGGGTCATTCGGATGGTGGTTGACCTGACCAGTCTCTCCATTCGTAATGGCTATGTTCTGCCCGAAAAAGTGCGCAAACAGACCGCTCTCGATTACAAACGCGCCCATCCTGGCATCTTCAACCTTCCCACCACCATTCGAGATTTATTGCCCCTTGCGCCGCGCATCCACCTCCCCAGCCTGGTGCTTTGGGGCAGCCGCGACCAAACCCTGGCCCCGGCCTCCTTCCCCAAACTGGCCGCCAGCCTGCCGAACGCCCAAACCGCCACCATTAAAGCCGGTCACGTCCCGCATCAGTCGCACGCGGAAGAATTCAATCGGCGAGTGTTGGGTTTCTTGCAAAACCTCCCCAACAGCCATTAAAGTTTCAACGGTTTGAATGCGCCATTAATCTTTTATCAGCCCACCGTGGTAAACCAATTCATACACAAGCACGCCCTCGCGCTCAATCCACTCCTTGCCGTGAAAGTGAGTCAGGTCGCCTTCGCTGGTATCCACATAAGTGAATGGTCCCTCGCTGTAGCGGAATCCGCCTAAAAAGCGTTTTTCCTGGTACATGCGCGAGAGACTGGCCTTAATCATCTGTCCAGTTTCAGCGCCAGTTATCCGTTCCGGGCGAAGGATGTAGCCATAGTAATTCATTGCCCAAACGGGTTTCTCGTGATAGAAAACCACTTCCTGGCCAATAAAATCTGCTCCACCAAAATAGCTATCCATGTAAAGCCAGTCGCCCTCAGAATAGCGCAAATCATGTGAACCAGGGCGGCTGGACGCGCTCTGCGCCCCGCTGCCCACATACGTTGCCGCCTTGGCGCGGACGATGAAATCATGCAAGGATGTTTGAAAGTTGGCGTTCATCTTCCCAATTACTCGCTAACTGGTTAATCCAAATTTTCGGGCCGCCGCAAGCATTTCTGAATCGGCAGTATCATCCATACGCCGCAGAATACCCGAGACCAATTCTACAGAGAGCATGCCACGCGCATACTCTGCCAGGCTAGAGAGGATTCTGGCGTAAGATTGGGGTTGAGCAGGCAATTGGTCAACCCATATTTTGCCTTCTTCCAGGTAAAGAACGCAGGCTTCGCGACTCGCCGCAGCGCGAAACACATCATCAAACACGCCTGAAACCGTTCCTCCCCCCATTTTCATAACGGCTTCATGCAAAGCCGACACCACCCGGCTAAAATAATCTAACAAAAGTTTTTGCTCTCGCGAATCAAAAACAAGCGTGTGAGAAGCAGAGATAAACCTGCCTGCTGTTTCCTTCGTAACTACGGCATCAGGCTGATATTCGACATCACAGGCAATATCTGCGCCGGTATACTCGCGCAGGTCGTTAAAATTAGCCCGTCCGCGCAACCAGCCCGAAATCTCCGCGCCATCGGCGTAATATTTCGTAATATATTTTTCGATGCTTCCAATGCGGGAGGTATGCAAATCAGCCAGAATCGCCTGGGTATCGTGTTGCGCCATTTCCAAAACTTGCCCAATGGGCATTCCCATCACATCCGATGTGCCAGCAAAGCGCAATCGAGACAAGTTGTAATTGGCAAAAACAACTCTGTCGGTATCGTCAATAAAAATCATCACTTTTTGCAAATCTGCTGCTGGCCTGGCTTGCGGCGGGAGAGCTTTTTGTTTCGGCTGCGCGCTGTCTGAGAGTAACCGGTAATTAAGCAGTACGCCATAGGTAATCAGCACATAGGCGGTTAGATTTCCCATATCGACAATAAAGGTCAACCAGGTCAAGCGGCTATCGGCAACATAGAATCCGTTCCAATCTGCATAGGTGAACAAAATATCAGAAAAGGAAAGCGTCGCCAACCCAACGGCAAGCACCGCCCAGGGTATGGCGAACTGTCCTCCCGCAAACAACAGCGCCAATAACAGCGCGGCAAATAAGACCAACAGGTCAGCAACAAGATAAAAAACGTTCAATAGCAAAATCAGCAGGTCACCAGCCTCGCCCGATGCAAGAATGGGGAGAATGACCCACGCAAAAACGACGACGAAAATAACGAGTAAAGTTCCCAACAAAATCCGCGGCAGCATCAAATTCCACTGGATTTTGAGCGCGCGATAACGCATGGTGGCAGAAATCAGCACCATGATATAGCCTGGGATCCAGAAAGCATCTGCGATGGATGGGTAAGGAGTTTCAGCCAGGATATATGATAAAAACGTCCACAGCAGTTCAGCCATGGTCCATAGTCCAATGCCAATGCTCAGAAAGGCCCATTGCCGCTGGCCAGATTCATCTTTCCCCAACAGCGCCCACACGCCAATTGCCAGCCAGGTTGCCAGCAACGCATATCCCGCCGTAAGCAGATTTGTAATCGTCTCGAGGGGATTGGGTTGCCCCAGATGGATGAGATAGGAAGCAGCCATGCCGCCCAGCAAGAGCAGGCTGAACCCCTGGAATAATGTAACTTGCCAGTTGATTTTTGTATTCATTAAATGTTGCTTTCTCTATAACGTGGAGGAGATTTCAGATTCCATCTCCTCCTTCGCTCTGGCATTTTTAAGGACTCTGCAATGAGAGCGAGTCACGCAGGTTGCCGTGACAGGGGTGAAAGCGGCTCATCCCGTCCCAAACTGCCGGTCGCCCGCATCCCCCAGGCCTGGGACAATATAACCTTTCTCATTCAGGTGGTCATCAATGGCGGCAAGGTAAATTGGCACATCGGGGTGTTCCTTTTGCATCCGGGCAATGCCTTCGGGCGCGCCAATCAGCCCGACGAATTTGATTTTCTTAACGCCCCAGCGCTTGAGCACCTCCACGGTGGCAGTCGCCGAGCCGCCTGTAGCCAGCATGGGGTCAAGAATCAGGCAGACAGAAACGGTAGGCTCAGTCGGCAGTTTGTTGTAATATTCCACCGGCCGCAGGGTCTGCTCGTCACGGTACAGGCCAATATGCCAGACTTCCGCTTGTGGCATTAATTCCCAAATTCCCTCCACCATGCCCAACCCGGCGCGCAAAATTGGCACCAGACCAATTTTTTCTTTCAACTCATAAGCCGTCATCGCCTGAAGAGGGGTTTCAATTTCACGCGGAACGACGACCAGGTCAGCGGTCGCCTCGTAAACCATGAGCGCGGCAATTTCCTGCACCAGTTCGCGAAACTTTTTAGGGTCGGTGTTTTTGTCGCGCAGGCGGCTGAGCTTGTGCAACACCAGCGGATGTTTGGATGCAAAAACATTGGACATATCGTCTCCTGAAAAACAAGTTACTTTATTATATCTTCAAGATGATGTTTGTCCCATGACTTGCAAGCCGCTTTTCATTACACTGATAACGAAAAGGAAGACATCATGAAACTGACCGGCTTGCACATTTTGCTAACGTATCAGTGTACCCTCGAATGTGACCACTGCTTTGTATGGGGCAGCCCGCGCCAGAAAGGGGTATTGACGATTGAACAAATTCATGAGGTGTTGCGCCAGGCGCACGAAATTGACAGCATGGAATGGGTCTTTTTCGAGGGCGGCGAGCCATTTCTATACTACCCGGTGTTGCTGCGCGGCGTACAAATTGCAACGGCGGCAGGATTTCACGTCGACATTGTCTCGAACGCTTATTGGGCCACCACCTGCAATGATGCGCTGGCCTGGCTAAAACCCTTCGCGAGCCTGGTCGAGGAATTGACCATCAGCAGCGACCTGTACCACCACAACGAAGCCGACAGCCTGCACGCCCGCCATGCCGCCGCTGCCGCCGAACAACTCGGCATCCACATTGGGCGCATCTGCGTGGCCCAGCCCGAACAAACCAACGCCCCTCATTCCGTCGGGCAGCTCCCCGAAGGCGAATCCGAGGTGATGTACCGAGGCCGGGCGGTCAGCAAGCTCGTCTCCCGCGCGGTTTTGCAACCCTGGGAGCGGTTTACCACCTGCCCGCACGAGGATTTACGCGAGCCGGGCCGGGTACACCTGGACCCATTGGGAAATTTACATCTCTGCCAGGGAATTTCGATTGGGAACATTTTCCAGCGCCCCCTGCGTGAGATTTGCGATTCCTACGACCCGGAAGCGCATCCCATTTGCGGGCCGCTCCTGACTGGCGGCCCCGTCGCTCTGGTAGAATCCTATCAATTGCCCCACAAACCGGCCTACGCAGATGCCTGTCACCTGTGCTACGAAGCCCGCCTGGCCCTGCGCAAACACTTTCCACAAATTTTGTGTCCTGACCAGATGTACGGAGCATGAACCAATTTTCCCAAAGACTGGCGGAAAACCCGCCAGTCTTTTTTGTTAACGCGGTAGAATGGAAGAAATCACGGAGGTGGCGCATGGAATATCGCAATCTTGGAAAATCAGGCGTCAAAGTCTCGGTCATTGGTCTTGGCGCCAATCGCTTTGGGTTAGAAACCGTTCCCCAAGCCGCCGTCAACAATATGATTGACGCCGCCCTGGACCTGGGTATCAACTTCATCGATACGGCGGATATTTATACCAAAGGCCAATCCGAAATGACACTCGGCAAGGCCCTGAAAGGCCGCTGGGATAAAGTGGTGCTGGCCACCAAATTCTTCATGGAAACCGGCTCTGGCCCAAACGACCGGGGAGGCTCTCGCTACCATCTAATGAATGCCATCGAAGCAAGCCTGACGCGCCTGCAAAGCGACCACATCGACCTGTACTATCTGCATCGCTGGGATACCTCCACTCCCATTGAGGAGACCTTGCGCGGGCTGGACGACCTGGTACGGATGGGCAAAGTGCGCTACATCGGCGCATCGAACCTGGCCGCCTGGCAACTGGCCAAAGCCAACTTGCTGGCCGAATTTCGCGGCTGGACGGCCTTCGTGGCCTTGCAGTCACATTATCATCTGCTGGAGCGCGAAGTCGAACAGGAAGTCCTGCCCTATTGCGTCGAACATGGGGTTGGGTTTGTGCCATATTTTCCACTGGCGGGCGGGTTCTTGACGGGAAAATACAAACGCGGTCAACCCGCTCCTGCTGGTTCGCGCGGCGAGAGCAGCGAGTATGTCAAAAATTACATGACCGAGACCAACTACACCAAAATCGAAAAACTGGAATCCTGGGCAGCCGAGCGCGGTCATACCCTGGGTGAGCTGGCCCATGCCTGGTTACTGGCCCAACCAGGCGTCTGCTCCGTTATTTCCGGCGCAACCAGGCTCGAACAAGTCCAGGCCAACGCCAAAGCCGCCGGCTGGCAGTTGAACGCGGAAGATGTAAAAGCAGTCAATGACTTAATGGTTGAGGCCTGACTTCGCCAGGCAAAAACCAGGCCCTGTCCAGGAGACACCGGCCACCCATTTTGGGCATCGCATCACCATGTAGAATGTGTGACTAAAAATTCGAATCTTTTTCGAAATCTGTACGCAACGAACGACAGGAGGTAGTGATGGAAATTCTCGGCATCGATGTGGGCGGTTCGGGCATCAAGGGCGCTCCCGTCAACACGGAAACCGGCATGATATTGGTGGACCGCTATCGCGTTAAGACCCCCGAAGGCGCAGAAACCGGCCCGGTGGCAGAAACCATCGCCCGCATTGCGCACCATTTTTCATGGAATGGCCCCATTGGGGTCGGGTTTCCTGGCCCCATCAAACATGGCGTGGTCAAAATGGCCGCCAACATCTCCAGCGCATGGGTAGGAGTCAATGCCAATCAGTTGCTGGGGCAGGCAACCGGCTGCCCCGTCACCGTCATCAACGATGCTGATGCCGCCGGATTAGCCGAAATCACTTTTGGCGCAGGAAAAGGCGTGCGCGGCGTGGTCATCATGGTCACGCTGGGAACCGGCATCGGTACCGCCATTTTTACCGATGGCAAACTGCTCCCCAATGCCGAGTTCGGCCACCTGGAAATTCAGGGATATGACGCAGAAACACGCGCCTCGGACGCTGCCCGCCAGCGCGATGAACTCTCCTGGAAAAAATATTCCAAACGCCTGAACCGCTTTTTCAACGAGATGGAAAAACTATTCTGGCCCGACCTGTTCATCCTGGGCGGCGGCATCAGCAAATATCATGAAAAATACCTGCCGCTGCTCAAAGTCGAAACGCCTATCATCCCGGCTCAATTCTTAAACGAAGCCGGCATCGTTGGAGCAGCGCTGGCCGCCCACCGAGAATGCTAAACCCTGATAATAAACATCAGCGCCGCATGAGATATGCAGCGCTGACAATGGGGCTGGTATAATTTTTGGTGCCGAAGGAGGGAATCGAACCCTCACTCCTCACGGAACACGATTTTGAGTCGTGCGCGTCTGCCTGTTCCGCCACTTCGGCAAACGTAGCGCAAATGGGTAATTTGCGCTACAGTGCCGTAAAGTATATCACTCTCTCAGATAAGGTCAAGATGAAACTCGGAATTATCGGACTGCCCCAATCGGGCAAAACCACCCTGTTCAATGCCCTCACCCGCAGCAACACCCCCACCACCGCCTCCGCCGGGCGCATCGAAGTCCATACCGGCGTGGTCGATGTCCCCGACCCGCGCGTGGACAAACTCTCCGCCATGTTCAAGCCCAAAAAGACGATTTACGCCAAAGTGACGTATGCCGACATCGCCGGGCTGGATGGCACGCAAAAAGGCATCTCCGGCCAGTTGCTCAACACCCTGGCCCAGATGGACGGTTTTATTCATGTGGTGCGCTGTTTCGAGGACGAGAACGTGCCACACCCGGCGGGTTCGGTCAACCCGGCGCGTGATGCCGAAGCAATGCTCTCGGAATTGCTTTTGAACGATTTGGTGGCCGTCGAACGCAAACTGGAACGTCTGGTGGATGAACGCCGCAAGGGCGGCACCGACAAAACGCTGAACGAGCGCCAAACGGTACTATTCAACCGTTTAAAGGAGGCCCTTGATGCCGGAATGCCCCTGCGCAAGCTGGAATTTTCTGCCGATGACCAGAAGGAACTCGCCAGCTACGGGCTGCTGACCCGCCGACCGATTCTGACGGTTTTCAACCTGGGCGAAGGCCAAACCGCCCCCGCGCTTGAACTCGACCATGCGACAGCGGCCCTGCCCGGCAAATTGGAGATGGAAATTGCCCAACTGCCGCCCGAAGACGCCGCACTATTCATGGCTGAATACGGCATCACCGAACCAGCCCTCAACCGCATGATTCGCCTGTCCTTCGACCTGCTCGGCCTGCAAGTCTTTTTCACCGTTGGTGAAGACGAAGTTCGCGCCTGGACCACCCGCCGCCATGCCACCGCCGTCGAATCGGCGGGAGAAATTCACACCGACCTGGCGCGCGGCTTCGTGCGGGCCGAAGTGGTCGCTTATGACGACCTGGTTGGCCTGGGCAGCATGGCCGAGTGCAAAGCCAAAGGTAAATTCCGGCTGGAAGGCAAGGAGTACATCGTCAAGGATGGCGACATCGTCCATATTCGGTCGAGTCTCTAAAGCCAGTTACGAGGTGACCAACGTCATCTCGTAATTTTTTTGTAAACCTGGATGGCCTGGTTTTTTGCAATAATTAACCAGTGTAAAAAAGGAGGGTCTCATGCTACGTAATCTGCGCTATAGTCTGTCTGTTTCTGTTTTGATTCTGGCCACGCTGGCCTGTAATTTGCAAAGCTCGGCCTCCACGCCCCCGCCAGCCGCCGCCACCGCCGTAGATGCAACCAAGATTGCGCTCGAAATCCAGGCGACGCAGATGGCGCTCCAGCTGACGCAGGTGGCGCTGGCAACGGATGTTCAACCAACCCAGCCTCCTCCACCCACCGAACAACCGCCAGCAGCCCAACCTGCTCCGACTGACCCGCCGCCCACCGCAATCCCGCCCACTTCAGCACCCGACATGGAAGGGTTGATTAAGAATGCGAAAATCCTGGTGTATGAGGACGCGGGCAACGCGAGGCTGTCAGAGTGGGTCAAGGGAACGCTCGACTTAATGGGACTGAAATATGTACACGATGGGGACCGGATTGGCGATTTCATGTCGCATCTCAACTCGAGTACCCAGTGGGATTTGATTATTGTTGCCGCTGAGAGCCGCTCAGGGGTGCAGGGCGAATTCTGGGATGTGATTACCCCGAAAGTGACCGGTGATAAAGCCGCCCTCATCGTCGAGATGTGGTATCTCTCGGATATCGCCAATGGCCGCATCCGGTCTTTAACCGCCAAGTGCGGCATCGAATTCCAGAAAACACGCACCTATGTCGAGTCAATTTACACCCTCGACCCGGCCAACCCGCTCTTTTCCACGCCCAATGGCGGTTTTTCGCTGACCAATTACAAAACGCATTGGAATGATAAAGGCGGCGATTATGTGCGCCTGAGCGGAGGCGGCGATGCCACCCTGGTGGCGGGCGGTTTCCTGAAAGAAAAATCGCGCTACGGGCTGTTGACCACCTGTATTGATGGGCGGGTCGTTATCCAGACCTTTTCCAGTCACGACTATCACCAGGAAGTGATGCAGTTGTTGTGGGAAAACTATATCGTCAATACCCTCACCAATCACTTTAAGGCGCTTGGTAAATAACCCTGAAACCGTTTTTGAAACTTGAAAACACCGGGTAAAATACACTCCACGTTTTGGAGTGTATTTTTTTGATAAGGAGCCCCCACCAATGACCTTTACACAATCCCCCTGGAGTCTGCAAGACCTGTTCCCTGGCCTCGACAGCCCCGAATTGGATTTATCCTTCAAACACCTCGAAGCACAGGTGGCCGAATTCGAGGAATTCCGCGCCGAACTCAAACCAGAGATTCCCGCCGAGCAATTCCTGAACGTGGTGCGAGAATCGGAAAAAATCATGCGTGCTGGCTACCGCCTTTATGGTTTTGCCAGCCTATCCTTCGCCGCCAACACCCAGGACCAGGCCGCCCAGGCCTTAATGGGCCGGGTGCAGCAGTTTTTTGCCGAACTCCAGAACCGGATGTTGTTCTTCAGCCTGTGGTGGAAAGATTTGGACGATGCCAATGCAGCGCGCCTGATGGGTGCTTCTGGCGATTACCGCTATTACCTGGAGGAAATGCGCCATTACAAGCCGCATACATTAAGCGAACCCGAAGAGAAAATCATCAACATCAAGAATGTCACCGGGGTCGAGGCGCTGACGAACCTGTACGATTCCATCACCAACCGCTACGTTTTCAAGGTGGAAGTGGCTGGCGAAGTCAAAGAAATGACGCGCGGCGAGTTGATGTCTCTCGTCCGTCAGGCTGACCCCGATTTGCGCGCTCGCGCCTACCAGGAACTTTATCGCGTCTATGGCGAGGACGGCCCGATTCTGGGGCAAATGTACCAGACCATCGTGCGTGACTGGCGGAATGAAAATATCAACCTGCGCAAATACGCCACTCCTCTGGCGGCCCGCAACCTGGCCAATGATATTCCCAACGATGTGGTCGATACGTTGCTCGAAGTGGCGCGCAAGAACGCACCGATTTTCCAGCGCTTTTTCAAAGTCAAGGCCAAACTGCTCGGAATGGAAAAACTACGCCGGTATGATATCTATGCCCCGGTAAGCAAGTCTGAGAAAAAATATGATTTCAATACCGCCGCCGAAATGGTGCTCGACTCATTCAGCCAGTTCGAACCAAAAGTCGGCCAGTTAGCGAAGCGCGTATTCGATGAAAATCACCTCGATAGCGAAGTTCGTAAAGGCAAGCGTGGCGGGGCCTTCTGTTCCACGCTTGGGCCAGACCTGACGCCCTGGGTGCTGGTGAATTATCAGGGTGGCCCCGACGACGTTGCGACGCTGGCCCATGAGCTTGGGCACGCCATCCATTCGATGTTGGCCGAACACCACAGCCTGTTCACCCAGCATTCCTCGCTGCCGCTGGCGGAGACTGCCTCCACCTTCGGCGAGATGATGCTCGTCGACCGGCTGTTGGCCCAGGAAAGCGACCCGGCGGTGCGCCGCGACATGCTCTTCCGCCAGGTGGATGACTCTTACGCCACGATTATGCGCCAGTCGTTCTTTGCCCTGTTCGAGAAACAGGCCCACGAAATGGTGCAGAACAACGCCTCGGTCGATGAACTGGCCGCCGCCTACCTGGAGAATCTCAAGACCCAGTTTGGTGACGCGGTTGAGGTCAGCGATGAGTTCAAGTGGGAATGGGTCAGCATCCCACACATCTATCACACCCCGTTCTACGTTTACGCTTACGCGTTCGGGCAGTTACTGGTGCTTTCGCTCTACCAGCAGTTCAAAGCCGAGGGAGAATCTTTCAAGCCGCGTTACCTGCAAATCCTGGCCGCGGGCGGCTCAGAATCGCCGGAATCTATTCTGACCAAAGCCGGAATCGACATGCACTCAGCGGCGTTCTGGCAGGGCGGGTTTGATGTCATCCGCGGACTGGTTGACCAGCTTGAACGCTTATAGCCTGGTTTGTCAACGGGCCACTCCGGCCCGTTTTTTTTATGATTCCAAACCGGCTGTTAACTATTTCCTCTTCTTCCACCAATGGAGGTCAATTAACAAATAACATGTAGCGAATAATAAAGAGACAAAATACAAATTCGCGCATGACATTTGAGTTAGATGCGCAAGTTTGCGCTCTCATACTCTGCACAGAGATAAAGTTTTGGCTTCATTTTTGAAATTGAAGCCATTGCAACGTCTTAAATAGGCCTTCTTCAAATCCAACACAGGGTTTCCAGCCCAATTGTTGCTGCGCAAGAGAATTATCTAGAATATTCGCAGGAACATCAAAAGGACGCGCAGGCAAATATCGCCGATGGATTGGTTTTCCTAAGGCGCCACCAATACTTTCCAAAAGTTGATTGAGACTCATCCCAAAGCCTGCGCTGATATTAAATATACTCGTTTTACCTTCATAACTTAATGCACGTGAAAAAGCGTCTGCTACGTCACCAACATAGATATAGTCGCGCACAACAGAGCCGTCACCCCAAATTTCGATAGGAAGATCTTGCAAAGCGCGATATAGAAAAATTGTCGCAGCGCCCTGCGCAGTTTCAATTCGCTGGCGAGGGCCGTATGGATTGGAGACGCGAAGAATAATCGAGCGAAGGCCATGTAACTTTTGAAACATCAAAAGATATTTTTCGATAGTCAATTTAACAATTCCATAGGAAACCAGCGGATTGGTAGGGTGTCTCTCGTCAATCGGCAAATACTCTGGAACCCCATAGATTGTCCCACCCGAAGAAATAAATATAATCTTACCAACCTGATGCGCTATCATGGCATTTAGTAAATGGAGCGTTGCGGTCAGGTTGGTTTGCGCGTCGTATAAAATATCCTCGTTTGAGTTTTTAGGCAATGTAAAAGATACCAGATGGTAGACGGCATCCATACCATGAATTGCATCTGCAACATCATGCGCGCTCAGCATATCACCAGTAATCCATTCTACATGCTCATCTTTAGAAAAAGCACGATACGGCTCTACGCGTGGACGCTCAAAAATACGCAGTTCATGGCCATCTTGCAAAAGGCGGTCGGCAATGGCCGAACCGATAAACCCGCCACCGCCAAAAATAATACATTTCATTTGTTTCTCGCTTCTAACGCAGCTTGGTATAACAGGCTATTTTTCTGATAGATAAAATCATCATTATAGTTTTGCTCACAAAATAGTCGAGCATTTTTTCCTAATGTTGCCATAAGGGCAGGTTGAGAAATAAGCATGAGTGTTTTCTGAGCTAAATCATCTGCGCTTCCTCGGTTAAAAACAAGGCCCGTTTTTTCATGTTCAACCATTTCAGGTAAACCACCTGCGTCAGAAACGACTACAGGTTTTCCACACGCCATCGCTTCCAGGCAAACGAGTGGAAAATTGTCGTACAAAGAGGGCACCCACACAATATCATGCGCATGAAAAATGGCCGGTAATTTTTCCAGAGGAACATTCTCTATAAATTCAACTGCATGTGCACAGTTTGCTGAAGCAAAATGATTTTTCAAATACGTTCGCCCAGATAAGGCTCCAGCAATGTTGGGCGTGTCTCTTCCCACCATGGTTAATCTTACCTGAGGATATTGAGCGAAAATCTTTGGAAAGGCCAGAGCAATTGTTTCAATGCCTTTGCGCTGCTCCAGGCGGCCCAAGAATAAGATGCGAATTTGGTTGGATGGTTGCGCTTGGGTGGATGGTGAAAAAAGACTCAGGTTGAGAGGATACCCGAAGATTTCAGACTTGATATTTCGAATGCCCAGCAAGCGGTCGCATCGCTGTATAAGGTCGTTTGTAGGAGCGTATAGAGCATCCGAGCGATGCAATGCCGCTCTCTCAAATTGCTTAATCAGCCAATAGGACAAGCCTTTTCTGTAATTATTGAGTCCCATCTCAACCAATAGAGAATAGGGTGTATGTAAGCGAGTGACTACAGGTATATCAGGCAATAATCGCGTAAACAAACCTTCGGCGAGATGGTCAGGGACATCAATAATGTCGAAAGGTTTCTGACGATGCTGCTTTTCTACGTGCCGAAATATCACTACATTATAGGCCAAGATAAAAATAGGTAAAAATTCATGCCAATAGTGGTTAAATATGTTGGGAACTCGAATTTTATAAACAGGGATGCCGTGAATAAAAGTCAAATGGGTGGAGGTCAGCGACTGACTAAATACTGTCACCTGATGCCCATATAGACTGAGTATGCGAGCCATATCAAGAGAATAGGTGGCTATGCCGCCAAAGGCTGTATCAGGTGGAAATTCGCGGCTGACCAGACAAATGTTCAATTTTTTATCCATATCGTCAAAATAGACTTAAGGGAATTTTGTAACCAGTGCAGAAATATAATAATGCGGTGAACCATGCCAGGATAAGCATGGATGGTCATTTTTTTAATTGTAAGATTACCGCCCAAGCTAATTCGTCCATATCCACTGAATATCAGACGGTCCCATTCTCCTAAAAAACGATGAAACATATGACGACGATGTGATGGGGAAATATTAAAGTTCTCTCGTGCATACTTCTGTACTTCCAGAAATTCTCGGAAATATGTAAGATTCAAAACGGCGTTTGTGGTTTGCTTGGCCGGATGTTGGCGATGAAAATTAAGTGGCGCGCTAATATAGGCGATATCAGCATGGTGAAGCAGTCGGCAGTAAAACATCCAATCGCCGCACATGCGCATCGTTTCGGGGGCATATCCAGCCTGGACATATGCCGAGCGGCGAAACAAAACGCCACTTACATTGGTGATGGTGTTTTTGAGAGCGAGATATTCTTCAACTTCACGCGGCCCATGATTTTGGAAATCAGTTGCCCAGCGATAGGGGTCTAAATCGGCAACATAGTTCTGGTAAAAATTTTCATCAAGAACATTTCCGTGCGCATCTATGGGCAAGGTGTGGCAGTAAACCAAGCCCACAGATGGATTTGCTTGCAAGATGCTCACTGCTCGCTGCAGAAAATCAGGAGCGCAGGTGTCATCGGCTTCGGCAATCCAAATGTACTCTCCTCGACTCAAACGAACACCCTTATTCCATTGGATGAATGGCGAACCACTATTTTGTTGGTTAACTTCAATTTGCGTAATGCGCTGGAGATATTTTTCCAGAACCAAATCTAAACTATTATCCGTAGAAACATCATCAAGAAAAATGATTTCATAATTGGGGTACGTTTGCTGCAGAATAGAATGGAAACGTTCATCTAAAAAATGAGCGTAATTGTAGTTTGGGATAACTATGCTTACGAGTGGGGTATTGGTCATTGCCAGTTAACGCCAATCGACTTGATGTCTGGTATTTTTATGGGTGTGAATTTGGGCAGTTCAAAACCAAAACGAGACTTCAATTTCAACTCATCGTTATTTTGTTGGAATTTTTTGCATCACAGCCTGAAAACCATTTGCAGAATGAATATCGAATTTGCTCTCCCGCTGCCATAGCCGCGTTGCGATGTAAATTGGAACCCATAACAATAATTTCGCAATTCGATGGTGATGCTCATCCAGATATGCCCAGAGTATCCATCCTAGAGTCTGAGCGAGGCTGTGAACCGGAAAAATATGCAACACCTTGAAACCGGTTTTTTCAGCAAGTTGCTCAATTCCAGTTTTAGTATAACGGCGATAGTCGAAAGGCGTTGGATGATAGGGTTGGAGGAATGGAACTGCAATCACGACCAGGCCATCTTCCTTGAGTAATCGATGAAATTCATTCATTGCGCCTTCAGGGTCTGGCACATGCTCCAGAACGGCATTGCATAAGATTGAGTCGTATGAAGAGTCAGCTTTGGGAATCGAGGTCAGGTCGCAAATAAAAGCACCAGGCAAGGAGGTTTGAATATCGCAATTATCTACATCGGTGGCATGCGCGCGTTTTAGCAGGGACGATATATCACGCTCTCCGCACCCTGCATTCAATACCTTCCCCTTCAGGTAGGGCAGGATAGGTTCTAATTCTTTTTCTAAAGAAATGTAATTCACTGGAAATTTCATAGGGATTTAACTCCAGAAAATGATTATATCAGTCTTGCCTAATCCAACGACGTGACTATCTGCAATTAGAGAATAGCGAGATAAGTGTTCGAATAAATTCAGGATATGTTTGGAGTTTTGTTTCAGAAGGGCGCATTCTATCAGGATTTTGCAAAATTTCCCATGCTACATCAGCCATCATGTGAACATTCAAATGCTCTACCACGATTCCATTCGTTCCGTCCAGAATTTCTTCAATTCCTCCTGTGTCCTTAAAAGTGATAACAGGGGTATTATTAGCCAAAGCCTCTAGCGCAACGCTTGGGAAAGGGTCTTCGCGCGAGGTGAGCAGAAACACGTCTGCCCCAGCAAAAATATATTCGGGTTCTGGGTCAAAATCCCAAAAATGAAGATTTTTTTTGTAGGACAAGCGGGGTAAAATTTGTTTTTTCCAGTGTTCAAAATACTCGTCACGATTGCCTAACCAAATAAAGTGGACCTTTGACCTTTGCTTTTGATGAAAATGCGCTGCCACTTCAAGAAACAAATCTGTCCCTTTGCGGTGATGCGCAAAACCAGCACCAAGCAGAATTTTTATGTCTGGCTCGTTAGGCAAACCCAATCGCCGCAAGAGTTTCTCTCGAGCCGTTGATTTTTGACCAGAATAAATTAGTGAAACTCCTTGAGGAAGAATACGAACCCGTTCACCAGGTAACCCAAAATGCTCTACAAACTTATCGGCTACATAATGCGCAGGAAAAACCACAATCGAACCAGATTGGGCAATATTCTCTGCATAGGAACCCCAGCCCCCAGTGCGAATCACCTGTAAAAGCTCATGAATTTCATAAATAACCTGTATATGATTCACTGAAAATACTTTTTGCAATGCGCCAGAAACGACTGTGTTGGCAATGCAACGAGAATACCCCAGTTCACTGAGTTTCGAAAAAACATAGAATACGTTTTCATCTACCTTTATGTCTTTAGGGTCCCGATGCAAGTCTACCACAGGAGCAACCGCCTGAAATTTTTGAAGCAACTCACCACCAGAGATAAGCACAATAACCAGGTTATTGCCATATACCTGCTTATATGCTTTACATTGATTTAGCAATGTAATTGGGGCACCTGTTGCACTGGCATCATGGGAGATAAAAACAGTGCCATTTTGGACTGCCGATAATGAAGATAAGGCTATGTCTATTTGCTGACGAATATACGCGTTGATGTCAATACCATCTTGATGCGTAAAAGTCAATCGTCTTTGCAAATATCTTCGACCGGCAAACCATAATCCTCGCAAGCCTGAAATCCGCAAAGTAGAGATGATTTTGTTTATCAAAACAAATGCCTTACCCGGATGAAGCAAAAATTGCCAGAGTTTTTGGAAAAGAAGTTTCATGCTTCTATATGTTTTGATTGTTATTAAAAACAGTCAGGGGCGAATGAGATAAGTTATCCCAACTGTAAGGTTGTCATTGATGAACACAAAATGTTTGATTTTGGTGTGTGGGTAGGTAAAGATATTACTTTTCTACAGATTTTTTCGCCAGTAGATAGTGCAACAAAGGATTGATGCGTCCTCGAATTTCAGGGTGGTTTTGCAAATAATCCTGAGTGGAAAAGTTCGGGCCAGGATTACGTCCCTCAAATCCGCCATACAGCAGGTAATGTTCTAAAGCATCCATACCGCTTTCTTTGACGTCTGGATATTCTTGCAGATACCAGGCAGCATCAAACAATTCGGAAGATTGTATGATTTGTTTTTTTCGAGAAATGGAGCGCCTGTCGATAGAATCTAACAAATGGGCGATTAAGATGCCAAACCAATGGATTGGTTTGGCCTGCCAACTGCGGTCGGGGAACAGCCTCTGTTTTAGCGCGCGTACCAGTTTCAATACTCGCCAATCAGTGCTTGTGTAAATCCTAGCAATACTTTGTGAAAGAGCCAACGCTTCAGATTGCACTCGTGCATATTCAGATTGCACTCGTGCATATTCAGATTGCAAAGAGAAATGGTTTGTCATCAAGATACGAAGCTGGTTCCGCAAATAGGCATTTTCTATTTCGTACGTTTTGAGATGATTGATTTGGTCTTTCGAGTGTTGGCGATATTCCAAAGACGCTGCGTCCCACAGCATAGCCTTCCAGCCAGAATCCAATATACGGGCAAAAATGGAGTGGTCTTCAGGTAAAGTATCGGTCCGGTAACCACCTGCTTGTTGATATGCCACTCGGCGATACATGGATGAACCATGAATGTAATTGCCTTCGCGAATACTATGTTGTGGATGAGCTGGAAATTTATGAATAAAAATATCGGGCGCGATGGGATGCGCTTGTGCTCCGGTGCGAGCAGCTTCTGCTCTTGCACGGTCTCCGAAAAGCGCAAAGTGTGTGTAAACAACCCCCACTTCGGGATGGGCATCTAAAATGGCTTTGCACTGTTCAACATAATCGCTGCGAAAACGATTATCCGCACCAAGAAACACGATGTAATCGCCACTGGTCAGTTCTACCGCTTTGCGGAAATTTTCCACTACGCCTAAGTTCTTCGCATTGACTTCTACGCGGATACGCGGTTCGTAGCGGCGGGCAACTTCGACAGAATTGTCCGAAGATGCGTCGTCTATAAAGAGAATTTCATCGGGCGGATAGGTTTGCAACAGGGCAGATTCGATGGCTTCGGTGGCGAGGTGCCCGTAGTTGTAACAGGGAATAATCAGCGAGACGGTGCTTTTTGAGAGGCGGGTATCTTCGTAAACGGTTAAACGGTTCAGGTCATAACAGTCGGTATCGTTGCCGTCATCACAGGCCAGCGCGCCGCGAAAATGGGATTCGACTTGAGCGCGATAGAGAGCATCCCGCTCGCCATGTGGATAAGCATACCACTGGAATCCTTCTGGGCAGAGCGAGCGCAATTCTTCTGGCACAGAAAGTTCTTTTGCGTATATGGCCAGGTCAGTTGTTCCTGCCAGGCGGGCATGTGACCAGGAATGCCATTGCAAACGTCCGCCAGCCTTGACCATTTTCTGCAGGGTTTCGATATCGGCAAATTCGGCGCGTGGTTCAACCGTATCAAAGGAATTATCTTTTCCAATGGTCTGTCCAATGATAAACAACTCAAACGGATAGCCAAAGTGTTGCAAAATGGGAACGGCGTACTTCCACAAATCTTTGTACACGCCATCGAAGGTGATGACGGCTTGAGCCGGGTCAGTGGGGTCGTAATCATCGAGATAGACGACTTTTTTGGAGCGCAAATCAGCCATTTGGCGGTAAAAACTATCGGGTGTCACCCACCAGATGGTTTTATTTTCAGGATGAACTTTGTGGTATGTCAGAATCATTTTGAGTAAACCTCCAGCACTTGCGAATACTCACGGTAGGCAAAGTATTCTCGGCTGATGGTGAGGTACGGAAAACGCGCTTGATACCATTCGTAAATGTGCGAACAGAGCAAAACGCCGCCGGGTTTCAAAACGCGGTCTATCAGCACGTAAACCAGGCGCAGACTTTTACCAATGTATTGTGGATAGAGCACGCCGGTGATGACAACCAGGTCCATCGGTGGCAGGTCTAAATCGGGCAGGTCGAAAATTGAACCTTGCCGATACTGGACATGGGGCGCAGCATGTTCACTCGCCCAGGTCACTGCTTTTTCGCTGAATTCCAGACCTATGACTTGCCTGGCTGGCAGTTCGTTGGTGATGAATCCATTACCACAGCCAATGTCGAGCGCATTTTGGTAGTCAAGCCGGGGTAAGGCGGCCAAAATGCGCGCTTTGCGGATGGCATCATGCGGGTTGTTGTAATAGCCCCAAGGGTCAGAGGTATTGTAGAAGTCATCTAATTCGTGTTGGGATTGGATAGGCATGTTATTCTCATCTTGCAGGGTTGGGATTGCGCCAACGTTGAATAAAGCCTTCGATTTCTTCGTCGGTATAGAAATGACGGGCTAACCGGGTAGAATAAGTCATATTGAGATATTCTTGCGAGATGGGATAGGTAAGGAAACGGCGGTAAAGTTCATAGGTTTCGCGCTCCTCACCGGTGTTGACTTTGACCATCTCAATCTGAGGCAGACGCAAAAAGCGCCGCAAGGCATCTTCACCGGTACGATATAAGTCTTCCATGCGAAGGAGCAGTAACTCGACCTGTCCCTTTTTATATACCTGCCAGCCTCTGGAGGTATCAAAGGAGACCGTATATACATCCAGACCCAGGGTGTCTTTGACTTGTTCATCGAACCAGTTGAACGCGGTCTGAATGAATTGCCGTTTGCTTTCAAAAATCGCGTTGAGCGCGCTGGCTGAAAGCAGGTTTTGCGATTCCATATCTTTCCACTCTGGCACGAATTCTGGAAAAGCGTAGAAAAATGTGGAAACATTGCGCGCAACCGGGTCTCGTACCAAACTAATTATTTTAACTGGTTTTTGGGCTTTCAGGCACTTAAATAATTCATCTCGATTTTTTGTGTCTATATTTTCAATATCTCGTTTAGCATTGTGATAATTATTCAAATCAAACGAGGCGCGTTCGATGATGCGCTCATAATGAGCGATATAGTGACTATGGTAAACTGGAACGTTGATTTGAACCGCCCGATAAGCCTGATTTATTGCCGCCACGACGGAGTTAGAACCAACACGACCCATTTGTAGAATAAAAATGGGATTCCTGTTAGCAAGACGTTTTTGTATTTGTTGCTTTAAGTCGTGAATTTTATTCGTGATTGTCATGGACAAAAATTCTCCACCAAAACAGCCTTTCCGAAGTTACATATTTGCTTAATTTGGACTTCGCTTTAGGAGCCGAACTTAAGTAAAACGGTATCATTTACAACTTGAATGTTCCCCATCCTGGGCCAAGCGGGCATTCTTTCTGAAATTAGGATGAAATCAGCCCGCCTATCAATCGGCAAAGGGCTTAATTCAGCGTAATCCAAAGTGTTCAAAAAAGCAACAATTCTTCTTGAAACCCCACCATTGAATTCAAAGAACGACTTTCCAATGATTTCGTATCGGTATGGGTTAGGATTGATTAAGGTCGGTGTTTTTTGAAAACTACCAATCACCTCAATATATTTTACCTCATCCGGTTTCGGGCTTTGGCTACGCGCCATTTCAATTCGTTCCATTATCCGCCCTGCTAAAATACGATCTGATTGTAATGAGATGTGGTGGGGTGCGCCAAATAATTGGTTTATCGAGATAATAAATTGTAGAATTGTTAAGGCAGAAAGGACACTAATCAACCAACGAAGAACCTGTCCTTTACAGTTTTCAATACTGATAATCGTTAATGTCGCAACGCTGAATGGTATTCCAATTAAAAATCTAAGTTTGATAACTTGCATGAATAATGCGGGCAAAACAGGAACAATCAAAATTAAAATGCTCAAACTTAGCGTAAGCGTCTTATCCCACCAAGATGGTTGTTGCGCATTCTTCAGCACTGTAGCCAACAGTAAAACAAAAATGAGTAAAGGAAGTGAAAACATAGCAAACGTGTAAACTGAATCGCTCCCCCCATACAGAATTACTATTTCCTCAGATGCGTCCAAATTTAGGTTTAAGTGAACGATGTCAGAAATGGTGATGAAATGGTTTTCAACATAACCCGTTGATTGAATATTGCTGATTGTAATAAATCCTTGCTGGGCAAGGTAATACGTTAATCCTGCAAGCGTCGTAATTAGAAAAAAATGAAAAAGGTTTAAAATCGTAACCGTAGATTTCCTTACAATGCTTAAGGCAAAATAAGCAATGAAGAAAATCAGAAAAGCAGGCAATATTGCCTGGTATAAAGCGAAAGCAAAGGTTGCTGGCAAAAAAGCAAGCAATTTGTACGAGATTTTTTCTATGTTTTTATAAACCCAAAGGCTGCTTGCTGCCATGAATAAACCAATACCAACCACATAACTTAAACTCGAAAAAACATAAACGTATGCCCACCCTGGATAGACGAGTATTAAGGGGCCAGCTAATAATTGTATCCAAAACGATTTGACTCCCCAGGCATCTAGCAATAGAAGAATTGAAAGAATATGAAAAATTAACGCAAGTCCAAGCGGAACAATTGGGACAATTGGGTTGGGCAGAACAAAAGATTGTAATAAATACATCCCCCATTGCCCTTCTCTTAACCAATTGATAGGCGGCATAGCCCCTATCGCATAGAGTTCTTCGTCAATTGTCAGGTTAAAATTAAACAATTCAAATCCATAAGCAGCGATTGAGATGATTATAAAAGCTATAATGAGGTCCTTCCTAGAAGGTATAAATCGAATAGCACTTGGTGAGTCTTCTGAAATCTCTTTGAAGGTCATTCCAGTTCATCCTGCATTTACACGTATTGCTCGGTCAAGCAGTCAGTAATATCTCTTACGATATTGGTAACGATGCAGATAGCATCAATAAGCGCACAGGCGTATAGCATAGCCAAAATATACCTGCCCTGGCAGTTAGTGCCAGGGCAGTAGAAGATTTTTTGCAGATTTTGCACAGAATGGTCAGGAGTTTTGCTGGTGTTCCAATTCGTTGCATTGCGCGCTCGGGGGTTCTCTACAGTTGAAAGATTTTGCGGTGAGACTGCTGTAAAATAAATCATTTCAAAAGTCCAATCAACTTTTAATCGAGTCTTGAAATCTCGACAGATGGAAAAAGAAAAACCTTTGCCCAAATTTTGTCTACGTTACGCGGTGCTACATTGAATACAACAGCGTTTTCGATATAATCGACGAAAACGACTGGCGCGTTGATAGACGAAGCAGTGGGTTCCATCAGGCTGACGTTCAAGGAGTACACGCCATGTTGCAGGGGCAAGGCGGCAAGATGGTATTTTACCAGGAAACGCTCACCAGGCTTGACCTGCAAGAGCGGATGATTGGACAATACCAGGTTCGAGCCAGTAATTGGAATATTTTTATCGTCTTTAATATAAAAGTTGACCGTCAGTTCTTTTTCCTCATAAGTCTCAAAGATTATCCGAACCCACACCGGCTGATTGAATTCGACCATTTCGAGCAGATGACCCTGGTCATCCAACAAATCGGCATATAGTATGCGCGCTCCACCCGTGCCAATCCGAAACATAGAGACTGAGTGTTGAAACTGGCGCATTTGCTCGAGGCTGGGAAATTGGGCATCTTTGAAGTCCGGCAATTCACTGGTAGGCTCAACCGGTTTGGCACGAGCAGATAGACCACGCTGTGATTGGACAAGTTCAGCATCAATCTCTTCGCGCATGGCTTTGAAATAAGCATTGGCGACTTCAACCGCCGGGCCAAATTGGAGCATCTGGCCACTATCCAGGTAAATGGCGCGCGTACAAAGGCTGCGGATGGCATTGATATCATGGCTGACAAATAAAATTGTGGCTCCGGCATCCTGCCTGCGCCGCAAAGCACTCATACACTTCACCTGGAATTTCATATCGCCAACTGCCAAGGCCTCATCAACAATCATGATGTCGGGCTGCACCATGATATTGGTGGCAAAAGCCAGGCGCACATACATTCCGCTTGAATAAAACTTAACTTGCTGGTCAATAAACGAGCCAATATCGGCAAATGCAGCAATATCATCGAACCAGTTGTCCATCTCTTGCCGGGAAAATCCCATGATAGAGCCAGCCAGGTAGACGTTCTCGCGTCCAGTGAATTCGGGATTAAACCCGGAACCCAATTCCAGCAAGGCAGTTAGCCGTCCGTTCACTTTCACCGAGCCAAGAGTAGGAGTCAGCGTACCAGCAATGATTTGGAGCAAAGTAGATTTCCCCGAACCATTCCGTCCCACGATGCCCACCGTTTCGCCCTTTTCAATCTCGAAAGAAATATCTCGCAGGGCCCAAAATTCGCGATAATATTGGCCCGGGGGTCTTCGGAACAACAATTGTAGTTTGGGCAAGATGGACTGTTTGAGCCGGTCTTGTGGCCGAGCGTAGAGTTGGTAGAGCTTGCTGATGTTTTCGGCTTGGATAGCAATATTAGAGGACATCGGCAAACCCATTACGTGTTTTCTGGAACCACCAAAAACCTATCCAGGTTGTCATACTGCTTATAACCAACAAAATAAAAATAGCCACCCAATCGGGGGAATTGCCATAAACAAGGACATTGCGCGATTGCTCAATGAGAATAACCAGTGGGTTTAATTTAAGCAATCGCTGGTAATTTTCGGGCAAAGTTGATGTGGGGAAAAAAACAGCTGAAGTGAAAAGTAGAATTGTGGTAATGAATCCCAATAACTGTCCAATATCACGAATGTAAACGCCCAAAGATGAAAAAAACCACGAAGCACCCAATCCGAACAAAACAACTGGCAAAACAACCAGAGGGAAAAAAACAACGGTCACTGGCAATACGCCTTTCAAGAGTAACTGCATCAGTAACAATATCGCCGTGCTCATCGCAGCATTAAACAGGATACTACCTACCGAAACAATAGACAGGATTTCAAGAGGAAAAATAACTCGCTTGACATAATTGGCATTATTAATAATTAATGCGGGTGACTGGTTAATAGACTCAGAAAAAATTCCAAAGACGATTAAACCAGCAAACAGGGTAATCGCAAAGTCAAGGCGGCTTTCATCCCCGCCAGTACCCCAACGTGCTTTAAAAACAATCGCGAAAACAAAAGTATAAATAGACAACATCAGCAAAGGGCTGATAAAAGCCCAGGCAAGACCAAGAAAAGTCCCCTGATATTTTTTCTTGATTTCGCGCTTGGTCATATCAAATATCAAAGACTTGTTGCGGCTGATGCTTTGGAATATGGCGGCAGGCTTGCTTGAAAGTTTTAGATGATAATTATTCAACAACTGCGCTCACTCCTCGTGGCTATGTGAACTGATTTCATTAGAAAGAATATTGTACCAAATTATAAAGATAGAATCTGCAAACAAGCAATCTCCCCGGTTCGGTTGTAAATCGAACCGGGGAGCACAGATATCTTTCTCATTCACGATACAGCCTCTTGGAACTTACAAGGCTATATCATTTTTACACCATATCAGGGATTGCAAATGCTCGGAAGCCAATATCCTAGTGTGGCGCGGGGCTGAATGGTATCTGTTTTGGTGCAACTCAAAACGCCATTTGTATCATAGAAGTTGACCGTTACGCTGGCCGCGCTGCTTGCATGCGTATTCTGGATGTAAATCGCCGAGTCATACGAGCCGCCAAAAGCATCCTTAAACAGCATGGGTAGATATGCTGTTGTATTCGCCGTTGAAAAGCCAGGATAGGTTGTCACCTGCGTATTGATATGAGGGCGGCCCACAGTAACGATATTTTGGATGGAAGTAATTACCGCGCCACCCACCCAGCCATCTGGCAAACATCCTACACCCGGCAGCCAGTAGCCCTTTGATGCCAATGGCAAGATGGTATCGGTAACACTGCAGATCAGCGCCCCTGCGCTATCGTAATACTGGATGGTGATGTTGGCGCTGTTCGAAGGATGAACGTTCTGAACGTAAAATGCGGCTTTGTAGGAGCCTCCAAACGCATTCTTGAACAACATTGATACATAGGATGTGTTTGAACCAGACGCAAAGCCATTGTACGTTGTTATTTGCGAGCCAATGTGCGGGCGTGCCACTGTAACGATAGGCTGCGAGGACGTCACTTCTACGCCGCCGACCCAGCCATCCGAGAGACAGCTCACGCCGGGCAGCCAGTAGCCTTTGGATGCCTGAGCAGCGACTGTGTCGTTGACCGTGCAACTTAAGGCGCCAGTCTCATCGTAAAATTTGATGATGATATTGGCGGTGTTGGAAGCATGAACATTTTGGATGTAAAAAGCTGAATTATATGTACCTCCAAAAGCGTTCTTAAACAGCATAGGCAAATACGAGGTCGTGCTGCCCGCTGCAAAGCCATCATAGGTCATCACCTCGCTACCAACGTGCGGACGGCCAACCGTTACAATATTTTGAGTGGATGTGACGACAGCGCCGCCCGCCCAGCCATCTGGCAGACAGCTTACACTCGGCAGCCAATAGCCCTTAGAAGACAGAGGTGAAATTGTGTCATTCACAGTACAGATCCATGAACCAGAAGATGTGTAATAGTTAACGGACACGTTGGCTGTAGTGGAAGAACTCAGGTTCTGAACGTACAATGCGGAGTTATATGTACCGCCAAAGGCTTTCTTGAACAACATCGGCACATAGGATGTCAGGCTACCAGAAGCAAAGCCATTATAGGATGCCACTTCTGCGCCAACATGAGGGCGTGCTACTGCAACGACAGGCTGTGATGATGTAATCGATGCGCCTCCACTCCACGAAGAGCAGGTATAAATCCGCAAATCATCCACCCACCAACCCCATCGCACAATGCTGCTGTCAGTTGCCATTCTCCAGCGGAAATATACATTTTGGCCAGCCAGCGAAGATAGATTTAGGCGAGTCGAAACGTAACCACGGCTGGGGCCAGTAAATCCGTTGCTCCCCAGAGCATATACTGAGCCAGTGTAGTTTTTGCCACTATCAATCATACTGCTCGCGTCGTACCAGTTCACCCCGTTGGTACTGTATTCAATGACGCCGCCATCAAATCCATTTTCAAAGTCAAAGTAGTGATAGAAGTGCATATAAGCGTAGGCCGGAACGTAGACGGGAGATGCGATACGAGCATATGAATTCGAGTTTAGCCATCCATCATCGCCATAGAGGACTCTGATGCCTGAATGAGTGTTGGGGCCGTAGGGGTCATTTGTCACCCAGGCGCTGGTACCAGCAAGTGCCCCAAACGTCCAGTTGCCGAAACCGCCTTCTAAAGTGTCAGAGAACACATCTAGTGGGCCCTTAGAGCCAGAACAAAGCACAGCGTCAGGGTTGAATCCAGAATACGGTTCCAGATGCATTTCAACTGCCAGGGTGGCTTTCTTAACTTCTTCGCAATCGGCATTAGTAATCCCAGAAGTTCCGATGAGATTTCGGCAACCCTGGTATAGCGCGTTATAAAGGTCGGCATAGTCTGAACCGGAGGTGAGCAGGTTACTGTTTACTTCATAGTAAATCTTGGCGACCTTAGTAATCCCCAATGCCGAAATCGTTTGACCGTTGAACGTACCGCCATCTGTCATTAAATAGGCTGCTTTGTTACCAACTCCACTGTTGTAGTGAACCCCACCATTGTCGCCCGATGAAGTGTAGTAGTAGGTACTGGTCATTTTATCTGGATTGTTGTATGCAGGTGGGTTCGACATGCTGCGGATTGCACCAGTTGAGGCATCTTCACCCATGAGCCAACGAACGCCAGCGGTATCATTTCCATCGCCATTTGTTAAGTCGACAAATTCTCCCCAAATATCTGATAAAGATTCGTTGATGGCGCCCGATTGATAGAAATAGAACAGGTTTGCTTCATAGTTGGTCACACCGTGTGTCAATTCATGCGCAACGACATCGTCAACGACCAGGTTACAACCATCTCCATAAACCATTTGGCTTCCATCCCAAAAGGCATTACAGTAGCCGCTACTAAAATGAACAGTTGAAACCAGAGACATGCCAGCGTTATTAATGCTGTCACGTCCATGATAGTTGAAGTAGAAATCATAAGCATGACCAGCATACTTATGAGCAGCAACAGCATGGGCATCTCCGCCAATACAGTTCGGGTTGGACTCGTCGCAAATAAACGTTCCGGGTATCGAGGTGCCATTATTGGCAGTATATGTCAGGCGATTTTTTGCGGTATCTGTCTGGTTATAACTCAGCACAACAGCCCCTCGGAATGCATCTACCAACACCATTTGACGAATCGGCGCCAATTCGACCGGCGTGACATCAAACCGCCATGTCAAAACGGTTGGTCCCTTCCAGGGCTCTACCAAAACAGGGTTATAAATCCATAGTTCGGGTTCGCTTGCGATAAGAGATTCTACATCAACGCCATGTTCTTTGCTAACCGCAACAAGCGCGGTTTGCTGAGCTTCTACGCCAGATATCGTTGGCGAAATATCAAGTTTAATATCTGGCAATATTTCGCCACTAACGGAAAGAACATTTTTGGCGGCATCCATATTGACAATAAGTTCGCCTCCAAGCACAGGAATGCCCTGATAGACTTGCTGAAAACGCACATGAGAACGATGACCATCTCCAGCCGCAGTCCGCATGACCATAAGTTCCTGGCTTTGGTCTTTTAAGCCGAACAAATTCCCATAGACAGATATAAAATTTCGCGCGGCTTCTTCCGGGGAAGCCATCGCCCCCAGCACAGAAGGTTGCGCCAAAGCATGCCCTTCACGAACAGGAGCGATGTAGCGCGCTTTTCCGGTTCCAGAATGATATTCAATCGTGATGTCCTCAGGCTCATCGACCGATACCGTAGGCAACAAAAGCGGAGGCCGCTCAGTGTCAATGGACGGATTAAGCACGTCAGTTAAACTACCATCTGAAGATGCCCCAGCGGTGGGGGTTTCGGGAACAGCATCTTGCGCATATGCGCTATTAAGCGCCGAAAACACCATTACGAACAAGGCGAGGATGGCAAAGAGTTTATAGAAAAAACCATGGTTGCTTTTCATTTTTCCTCCAAGGGGTTATCTGATAACAGAACAAACGATGAAATTAAGGAATAATCAATCACCACCTCCTCGTAAAGATTGCATTTATCATGCGGCATGCATCTTTTCCATCTTTTAAACCACCATCATGGAATTTCTTGGAGAGCCTGCTTTTCAAAGGTGTTAGTGAGCGAGTCTTCACTACGAAGCATCGACATCATCAAAATTATGAGAATCTTGAAATCGCCCCTATCACCTATAAATGACCCAAACAATACCATTATAGCACCTTAAGAAATATGGATGTTATGAATTATGCTCGTGAATTATCTTTTTGGTCGAATTCCAAAATAATGAACCCTCCCTAGCCCATAATTTCTTGTCAGGCTAGAGAGGGTCGGTGGTCTTAAGAGCAATCTATCCTAATTTTCAACCTTATGGATTTTCACTGCCAGTCGAAAAACCAGCGTAGGTGGTCACCTGCGTATCGATATGAGGGCGGCCAACAGTCACAACAGGCTGATTAGAAGTAACCACCACGCCCCCTACCCAACCATCCAACAGGCAGCCGATGCTGGGCAACCAATAGCCCTTTGATGCTAATTGTGGAATAGTGTCTGTCACCGAACATCCCTGAATACCATCGCTGTTGTAATACTTAATGGTGACAGTGGCAGTGGTGGTAGAACTTAAATTTTGGATGTAGAATGCCGATTTATAGGAACCGCTACTGAACGCATTCTTGAACAACATTGGAACAAAAGATTCGATGGTTCCAGAAGTAAAACCATTATAGGTTGTGATTTGCGTACCAATGTGTGGACGCCCCACCAATATAATAGGCTGACTGGATGTGACCTCCACGCCTCCGACCCACCCATCCGACAGGCAAGTTACGCTGGGCAACCAGTATCCTCTGGACGCCATCGGCGGAATGGTTTCAGTTTCGGTGCAATTCAATACGCCTGCATCGTTATAATACTTAATGGTTACATCTGCAGCACTCCAATCATCAACATTTTGGATATAAAATGCAGATTTATATGTGCCTCCACTAAAGGCGTTCTTGAACAACATCGGCAGATATGAAGCGATGTCGCCAGAGGCAAAACCATTATAAGTCATCACTTCACTGCCAGCATGCGGGCGGCCAATCGCAACGACATTATAGTTGGAATTGATGACAGCGCTGCCCACCCATCCATTTGGCAACCCACTCAAACTGGGCAACCACCACCCTTTCGATGCAAATGGTTGGATGCTGTCTGTAATTGTGTGAATTGAAACACCGCTTTGGTCATAGAATTCGATAGAGACATTTGCAACATGCGCTGGGTCAATGTTTTGAACATAAAACGCAGATTGGTAACTACCGCCAAATGCATTTTTGAATAGCATGGGAAGATATGTTATCTTTGCGCCTGCGTTAAACCCATTATAAGTCATCACTTCATTGCCAATATGAGGGCGGCCTACCGCGACAATCGGTTGAACCGATGTCACATAAATGCCCCCCACCCAACCTGGCGGCAAGCACCCCAAACTGGGCAACCACCAACCCTGCGAAGCCAACGGTTCTATGATTTCTGATATTTCGCAACTCAGAGTGCCATTGGTATCATAGAACTTAATAATCGCCTTGGTCGGAATAGATTTATGAATGTTTTGAATATAGAAAGCAGAATTATAGATGCCGCCAAACGCATTTTTGAACATCATGGGTAAGTAGGCCGGATTTTTTATTTCGGATACTCGAAATATTAACACTCCGCCTGCCTGTCCACCGACATCATCAGAAGTTCCTTCTACAGAACCGGCAATATTGTTGTATTCACTTATCATGAAATAATATGTGGTACCGGCCTCTGGGGTGAAAGACAAATTCACATGTTGACCACTGCTACTGTCGGCGCATATAACCAATTCGTCATTGGTAAAGGTGCCACTACTGTCTGAATCTCTCCAAACAGAAAGAACAGTGGTGTAGTCAGTACCAAAAGTATCCAGGTAAATCTCTTCATTCGCTACAGCCGTATATTCATACCATACAGAGCGTTTTCCTAGCCGATTGTTCGTACATGTGTCGGATAACGGAATTGGGTCACTTGGGTCATCTTCATCCTCCAGCGCGATGGCAGCCGTATTAACAGCGTGATTGTAGGCCAGGGATGGAATAACAATTCGATTTATAAACAGGTCATTAAGTGGTGCAACAGCCACAATAACACTATCAGATTTTATCGTTGAATAGGTTCCCAATAAATTTTTGGCCCGCACTTCAATTTTACGCTCGCCACCCGTCAGGGTTGGGGTTGTGAATGAATAGGTTTTATAGTCTGCCGGGCCAGTGATACTGGCTGGGCTCCAGGTTCCGCCATCAATCCGATATTCCACCGTTTCAATTTCATTGATGGTCACTGCCAGGTTATCGGGTGTAACATCGTGATAATAGGAGTGAAAACACTCATCGGTTGGGCGATTGAGACAAGTGGTTGGAGAGAGTGGATTTTCGTAGGCGCGATATTGCCTGCTGCCGCCCTCAACATAAGTCAGGGGATTGTCCGTGGTGGGATTGAAAGGGTAGGGTGAAAACAGAATAGAGGGGCGCGTATCCATCGGGTCGATGATTCCATCACTGTCCGCGTCGCGCCACCCAACCTGTTCACGCGTGGTACTGTCGGGGTCGCCAGTCCCATGGTACATCAGACGCGGGCTGGGCGATGATAAGGCACAATACGTATTCGCAATGCCCAGATAACCAAACTTTTTGGTTGCGCTGCCACAGCCGCCAGTCTGGAACTCTGAACCTTCCAGCTGAAAGCCTGCTCCAAACATGCGGGCCACCAGTTGGGCTGTTGCCCATTCCATATTATCTGCTCCACGAGGACCGTTATTGTAGGTCATCACTGCCAGCGGGCCAAAGGTGCGCGAAATCATGTATTGCGCATCGGTAAAAGCGCCTGGTGTACCATCCCCGCTCTCGTTATCAGCGCTGCTATCCACCACAATCAGCACAAACGCCCAATCCGCATTGTTTTGGGTACGCAAGGCGTTCGCATATTGATAGGCAGCATCATCGGCGGTAAGGCCGGCAGTGTATCCCATCGCTTCAAGAGCCTGACGCACCCAAATATTGTATGTTCCACTAGAATATACAATTGGCTCATTGCTAATTTCAACTGGAACAATCGCATCAAGCCCCATGTCGTTTGCAATCTCATCTCCATCGATATCCACCACAAATTCTAGCGGCAGAGCAGAAGGCTTCCAATTCACCCATTTTTGCAGGCCGGTCCAAATTTCATTTCTTACCTGGGTCAACTCGTCCGTCGTCCAGTTTTCCTGGTTCGGGATAGATGAAGTGTCGCTTTCGATAGCGACCAAGCCGACGGCTACCCGGCCGGCAAGAAATGCGCTGGTTTGCTGATACACCGGAGCCGAAGAGCCGTCTGCATCCTGACCGCCTATCTCCTGGCTTTGAGCGGTGATTGGCCGGGAAACCGGCCCCGCCTCTACCCTGCCAGACGGCGACAGAACCAGGGTCATGAGCAACAAGGCGCTCAAGATGCGCCAGAAGTTGCGAGAGAAGTCAAACATCTGCATTTTCATGGGAATACTCCTGTTGAGTCCACAATTCTAAATTTGGCACGCCATTAGATTGAAATAACGATGATTCTTGTGGGGGGATATTGCTCAAACTTACAAGATTTCAAAAAGTTGCTGCCAGGCAAGTCAAAACTGTGGATTGTTTGTATAAAATTATACTCCCCCCAGGCAACCCTCCTCCTTTACAAAACGGAGAGGAAAGGTCAGATAGTACTTTTTTGCCACCGGCGGCGTGCCAAGGCAGCCAGCAGAAAGCCGAGCAGAATCAGGAACACTCCCAGGCAGGGCATCCAGGGAATGCGGCCAGACTTTGCAATGAACTGAGAGGAAGAAGGGGTGAACGTGAGTGTTGGCGTGAGCATTGAGAAAGCAGCAGGGGATGTCCCAGTAAAGGTCACAAAGATGGTAGGAGAGTTCGAAAACAACGCAATCGGCGAGGCCGTTCGAACTGGGGTGAAGGGGAGGCTGTCCACAGGCATAATTCCGGGCGTTAAAGTGAGATTTCTGCCAGGAGCAGACGACAGGTTTGAGGTGGATGTTGCGCTGGCGGTCGGGGTTGCGGTTGGAACGGCCAGCGCGAGCGCGGCATCCAGTTGAATCAGGCCGTAGCCTGTGAAAATGTCCCAGCCCGGAGCATCTAAATCAAGCGCCGAGGTCTCCAGGTAGGAACGCGCTTGTATCGGCCCAACGCCCGGCATACTAAGCAAAAGCGCCAGCGCGCCCGAAACGTGCGGAGCGGCCATTGAAGTGCCGCCCAGGGTTGTATAACCACCGCCGATTGCCAGGCTGTAAATGCTCACGCCGGGGGCAGAGAGGTCCAGTTCCGGGCCGAAAGCCGAACTGGGAGCGCGCAGGTTGGCGGCATTGGTACTGGCAACCGCAATAACATTGGGGTAACGGGCCGGATAGAGAATGGCCCCCCCGGTATTACCCGCGGCAGCCACCAGCGCCACCCCATGCGCAGCAGCGTAGTTGACGGCGTTTTCCAACGTGAGCGAGGGGCTGCCCCCGCCTAAACTCAGGTTAATAACCTGCGCGCCCTGGTCAGTTGCCCAAATAATTCCAGCAGCGACATTCGAGTATGTGCCGGAATTGAATTCGTTCAACACCTTGACCGGCAAAATTTGCGCCCCCCACGAAACGCCCGTCATGCCCAGGCCGTTGTTGCTGAACGCAGCAGCAATGCCCGCAACATGCGTGCCATGACCGTTATCATCCTGCGGGTCGGCATCCCCGTTAACGAAATCGTATCCGGGCAAAATTTTGGGGGCAAGTTCCGGGTGAGTCTGGTCCACGCCACTGTCTACAATCGCAATCGTCACCAGGTGCGAGCCGGTCGTCATATCCCATCCTTGCGGCGCGCGAATGTTGAGGAGGGCATATTGAAATGCAAAACCAGGGTCGTTGGGGAGGGTATCTTGCGCCGTGACGGTTCCATCCGGTTCGACATATGCCACTTCGGGGAAAGCGGCTAGTTCCTGCACGACTTCTTCGATTTTCCCGGCAAGTATATCCACCCGATACACGTTCAGGCTTGAAAGACCCACATCAAGCAGCGAAAAGCCAGTTTGCTCTCGAAAGGCATCCAAATCCGTGCTTTTTTTTAACCCAACCAAAAGCGAAACAGCCGTTGCAGGCGGCGAAGCGGGGGTATCGGAAAAAATGGGAGTGAGCGATGAGGTTGGCGTTTGGGAAGCAAAATCCGTCGTGGTGGGCGAGGGAGACGGCGTTTCAGAAATGGAAGCGGGAATCGAGGGGGTAGACGTTGGCGTTTCAGAAGAAGTGACAAGCGTTTCAGCGGAAGTCAGCGTTGTCATCTCGTAGAAGGCAGCGGAGGCACGCGCTTGCCCGGCTCCAAGTAGGAGAACCGTCAGGGCGAAAAACAGCCCAAATCCAAAACCGATGCGCCGGGCGCGGTGACAAGAATCCATGTTTTCATTTTACTGGCTGCTGCCTGCCCATACAATTCGGACAAGTGTCACAAGAATTTTTGGCAAGCTCGCCTGGCAGATTTGCCTCACCCGGGTTCGAGCGCCAATTCCAGACTCGCCCGCCAGGGCGGAACGCGCAGGCCAAAGGTCTGTTCGAATTGAGTGCAATCGAGCGCAGAATAGGCTGGCCGTTGGGCGGGAGTGGGAAACTCTTCGGTTTTAGCCGGCAGCAGTTGACGGCAGCGCAGAGTTTCCCGATTCGGCGCCAGGTCCAGGATGGCCTGCGCCCACTCGAAACGCGTGGCTGCGCCGCTTCCAGCCAGATGGTAAATGCCGCTGTGTTCAGCCAGCCAGTCGGGGCCGCGCTCAAAAGCGCGCAGCAAGGCCAGCGAGGTCAATTCCGCCAGCATCCGCGCCCAGGTGGGGCTGCCAATCTGGTCATCCACAATACGAAGCGTCTCATGTTCACGCGCCCAGCGCAACACCTTCGATACAAATCCATTTCCGCGCAGGCTATAAACCCAACTGGTACGAAAGATAAAATACAGGCCGCCAACTGCCTGAATCGCCTGCTCCCCCTCTAACTTGCCTTGGCCATAGATATTAAGCGGATTAGGTATATCAGATTCCGTGTAACATCGACCCAGCGCACCATCAAAGACAAAATCGGTGGAATAATGGAGGAGGGGGATGTTCAATTTGCAAGATTCTTCGGCCAGGATGGCGGGGGCGTCCCGATTAACAGACATCGCCAACTGCGGTCTGCTTTCTGCTCCGTCGACATCCGTATAGGCTGAAGCATTTACAATCACCTGAGGTCGAACATCCGTCACCACGCCGCGCAACCGCCCTGGCTGAGAGAGGTCTACTTCCTCGCGGTCAATCGCAACGATTTCCCCAAATGGCGCCAGCGCACGCCGCAGTTCCCAGCCCAATTGCCCATTTTTACCCAGCAACAAAATACGCTTCATAGGTTATTTCGGCATGGGTTCATCAGCCAGGCGGAGGAGATAATCGCCATAAGAATTATTAATACTTTGCGCAAGTTGGCGCAGTTGCCCCGCATCAATAAAACCTTTACGATAGGCGATTTCTTCTGGACAGGAAATCATCAGCCCTTGCCGGTCTTGCACGGCCTGGACGAAATTGGCCGCCTGAAGCAGAGACTCGTGCGTGCCTGCATCCAGCCAGGCCACGCCGCGCCCAAACACTTCCACCTGCAATTTGCCCTGTTCCAGATAGATGCGGTTCAGGTCGGTAATTTCCAATTCGCCGCGCGGAGAGGGTTTGAGAGATGCGGCCAATTCGACCACCTGAGAATCATAAAAATAAATCCCCGGCACGGCGTAGTGGGAACGTGGCTGTTGGGGCTTTTCTTCCAGGCTGATGGCGCGAAACTGCGAATCGAATTCCACCACGCCGTAGCGTTGCGGGTCACGCACAGGATAGGCAAAGATGAGCGCGCCTTCGGTCAGTCGGGCGGCGCGCTCCAGGATGCTGACCAACCCCTGCCCATAGAAAATATTATCGCCCAAAATCAGACAGGCCGGTTCGCCGCTGACGAATTTCGCACCCACCCGAAAAGCATCGGCCAGGCCGCGAGGCTGGTCTTGTTCGGCATATGCCAATTGCATGCCCCATTGCAACCCATCGCCCAGCAATCGCCGGAAAATGGGCAGGTCTTCGGGCGTACTGATAACCAACACTTCGCGTATTCCGGCCAGCATTAACATGGAAAGGGGGTAATACACCATCGGTTTGTCATAGACTGGCAACAGCTGCTTGCTGGCTGCCAGGGTAAGGGGATGCAGGCGCGTGCCACGTCCCCCGGCCAGAATGATTCCTCTCATTTTTCCTCCTTAATCAAATAATTCTGCCTGTGAAAAGGGAACTCCTGCGGCATCTTTAGGAGACACCAAAGGCTTCAGGCCATCTGGCCAGCGAATGCCAATCACCGGGTCACTCCAGAGCAGGGTACGCTCCCATTGTGGAGCATAATAATCCGTTGCTTTATACAAAACTTCGGCCTGCTCGCTCAAAACATAGAAGCCGTGCGCAAAACCAGGTGGAATCTAAAGCATGGTTTTGTTTTCTGCCGAGAGATTCATACCTACCCATTTTCCAAACGTGGGTGAACTGCGGCGAATGTCAACGGCCACGTCGAAAACTTCGCCAGCAATCACCCGCACCAGCTTGCCCTGGGCTTGCCGGATTTGATAATGCAACCCGCGCAACACACCTTTGCGGGAGAGCGAATGATTATCCTGAACAAACTCGAAAGGAATGCCAGCCGCGGCAAACCGCTCCTTCTGATAGCTTTCCAGGAAGAAGCCGCGCTCATCTTCAAAGACGCGAGGCTGAATAATCAGAACATCAGAAAGTTCAGACGCGAAAAAATTCATGCAAAACCCTGTGAAGTAATTTATGCGGCATTCTCCCACAAGGACGGAGGCGCGTCAAGAATGCTTGCTTAGTATGCCCCCCGGCCTTGCAATGCCGAGATGAACGTATGAATCAAAATATGAATATCAAGCCAGATGGACCAGTTCTGAACATAATACACATCCAGATTGACCCGCTCCTGATAAGTGGTGTCATTACGACCTGAAATCTGCCACAGGCCGGTCATGCCGGGAACAACCTGTTTGTAGATGTCGAAATCATCTCCATAGAGGGGAATTTCCTCGGCCACAATCGGGCGCGGGCCAATCAGGCTCATTTCGCGGCGCAGAACGTTCCAGAGTTGGGGAAGTTCATCCAGGCTGGTGCGGCGCAAAAAGCGGCCCATGCGCGTAATGCGCGGGTCATGTTTGAGTTTGAAGTTCCTGTCCCATTCGGCGCGCAAAGCCGGGTCGCTAGCGAGGTATTGTTCCAGCGCTTCTTCGGCATTGAAAACCATTGTGCGAAATTTCCAGATGAGAATGTCCTTGCCGCCATGTCCAACCCGCTTTTGGGTATAAAAGACCGGGCCGGGGCTGTCTAATTTGATGGCAAGCGCAATCAGCGCCCACAACGGCAGCAAGAAAGGCAGCAAGATGAAAATCAGAAACAGGTCGAGCAGCCGCTTGATGAATTGCTGGGCCGGGTTGATTAACTGGTGGGTCACTTCCAAACCCAAATGTTCGACCAGGTGCAGGGGCGTGAACCAGACTGACCCCATGCGCGCGTCATCGAACATGACAATGATGCGCTTGAAATGGTGGGTTTTGTCAAGCATCACATTCTTTACCGCGCCCAGCGGAGCTTTCTCGGGAACGAGAATGACAATATCAATGTTCTGGAACAGGGCGCGGATTTCCGGGAATCCCGCCCCTGGGCTGGATGGCGGCGGAAACAGGCGGGTAATGGGCGAGGTTCTGACGCATAATACCGGCCATAGCCCGGTCAGGCGATTGCGACGCAGGTTTCTGTAAACGTTTGCTACCCCTTCTGTTTCACCAATCACCACCACCGGAACGCCCCACATGCCAAGCCAAAGCGCCGCGCGTCGGAAGATTTTGCGGGCCAACGGTGCGCTGAAGAGCAGGAAGACCCAGGCCAGCCCCAACACCGCGCGCGACCACAGATTGATGTTGCGCAGGTAAAAACTCAATCCCATCAGCGCCAACATTCCCAGGGTGGTGCCAATGGAAAGCCGCCGCAATTCCTCCACCGGGCCAACCCCAATACCCGGATACAGGCCCATCATCAGGTAAATGGTAACGAAAAAGATGCTGACCGGCAGCATGAGCGGCTGATAGAGTTCTGGAATCAGGTCGTCGCGCGCAAACTGCCACAGGAAAATGGGGAGCGACATGGAAACCAGGATGCAAACCAGGTCGCTGACCAGCATGAAAGCGGTCATCATGTGGCGGCGATTTTGCCAGGCGGGCAGCGCGGCGGGCTGGGAGAAAAATTCATCGTCCCGGTACAAAATGACGGGCTTCATCGCTTTTGGAACTCCTGCCAGGAGGTTTGGACGATTTCCTGAACTTCACGCCGGAAGCGTTCGTTTGAGAAACGCTCAGCATTGGCACGGCAGGCCGATGGGCTAAACCGATTACGATGGCGCTCAAACTCCAAAATAGCATGCCGCAGAGATTCCACCGTTTGTTCGTAGAAGAAAACGCCGGTGGGGTTTTCCTGCTCCAGGCCAATCACTGTTTCTCGAACACCGCCCTGCCCAAAGGCAATCACCGGCGTTCCGCAGGCCTGGGCTTCAAGCGGGATAATGCCAAAATCTTCGCGGGCGGCAAAGACAAAAGCGCGCGCCCGCTGCATGTAATCACGCAAAGCTTCATTGGGCTGAAAGCCAAGCCAGGTCACGTTGGGCAGGTTCAGCGATTGGAGTTTATGGGCTTCAGGGCCATCGCCAATCACCACCAGTTTTTTATCGGGCAGTCCGGCAAAAGCCTGCACGATGAGGTCAATGCGTTTATAAGGGACCAGACGCGAAGCAGCCAGGTAAAAATCTTCTTTGTCGGCGTGCAAGCCAAAGACTTCGGTATTGACCGGCGGGTAGAGAATCCGCGCCTGGCGCCGATAGAATTTTTCGATGCGGCGGCAAATGAAACCCGAATTCCCAAACAGGACATCCGGGCGGTTGGCGGCAGTCGAATCCCAAATGCGAATGTAGTGCAGGATGGAACGCGCCAGCAGAGATTTGATGCTCTTGATGCCGCTCACCGCAAGATAGTCGTTCTGCATATCCCAGGCGTAACGCATGGGGCTGTGAATGTAGCCGATGTGCAATTGGTCTGGGCTGGTGATAACACCCTTAGAGACCGCATGGCAGTTGGTGATGACCACATCGTAAGCGCTCAAATCGAGTTGCTCGATGGCAAGCGGCATGAACGGCAGGAAATTGCGGTAATTCTTTTTATTGAGAAAAGGGAAAGTTTGCAGGAAGGAAGTATGTACCGGTTTGCCCTGTAGAAAATCCCGGTCGGGGGAGGACATAAAATCGAGCAGAGCAAACAGGTCGGCCTGGGGAAAGACCTGCAAGAGCTGTTCAATCACCCGCTCCGAACCAGCAAAGGTGATGAACCAATCATGTACAAGCGCGATTTTGAGAGTCATCAGGGAATGGGTCAATGCGCCAATGGAGTGGCCGGAGCCCGGCCCGAAAAGATTGTATCATACGCAGGACAAGATAATACCTTGTCCTACTTCAACACGCTGTCGAAAAACGCAATCGTGCGGTCCATAGCAGTCGTGAAAAACTTTGAGATGTTGTGATTATCGCCTTCGTAAAGATACAACTCGGCAGTTTGCCCGGCGGCGCGGGCCTGCTCGGTCAGGCGGATGGAAAATTCCACCGGCACATCTTCATCCGCCGTGCCATGATGCAATTGCAGCGGCCCCGAAAGTTCGGCCAGGTAGGAATTGGCCGAAATCGATGCCCAAAATTCAGGATTTTGCTCTGGCGTGCCGTAAGTCTCCAGCCAGCCCCCGCGCCAGCCCACCCCGCGCGAGCTGGGAGAGGGAGTAAAGGATGCGCTGCGCCGCCAGTTGTAGAGCATTTCGGGATACGAGGCCACCACGCCCGCCCAAATGACGCCCGCCTTAACCTGACGCGAGATGACCATTGCTCGCAGGGTGAGATACCCGCCCATCGAATGCCCCCACATGCCGATTTTTTCCGGGTTAACCTGGGGGTGTTTTTGCAGCGAGGCAACCGCATTCATCACATCGATAAGATACCCCGGATGCCCATACGCGCCGGTTGCCTGACCTTCCGAACGGTCATGACCGCGATAGTCAATCCGAAAAACGACATATCCGGCGCGCGCCAGGCGGTCCACATAGGCAATGTATCTTTCGGTCGTGCGATAAACATCCGGCGGAATATAACCATGATTGAAGACAATCGCTGGCCAGCCGCCTTCAGGCATTGCGCCGTTGGGAATGGTCAGCAGGGCATAGATTTTCAGCCCTTCGGAGAGATAGTAGGCATAATAGCGGCGATAATTCGCCCCACGTTCCAGTTCGCGCTCAGTGACAATCTCACTGCCGGGGTAGGAACCCGCCCGCAGAGCAGCAATACTCATCGGATGCGGGATGGGTGTGACGGTTGGCGTCAGGGTTGGGGTGGCTGTGGGCGGCCGGAGGGTAGAAGTAAGAGTCCAGGTCGGCGGCAGGGTCATGGCAATCGCCGTCGGCAAGGAGAGCGTCTCAGGCGTGGTTGGAGCAGCAGGCTGACAGGCTGAAAAAACCAGCGAGGAGAACAGGCAGAGAAAAAGAAAATGCGCAGGAAACAGGAAGCGGGATGGTTTCATGGGAATCACCAGTAAAGACGAGAGAGACACATCAAAATCAGCAACGAAATAAATCCCAAGTTACGACGCGGCAAAGTATAACAAACATCCCATGCGTTGAAAGCATGGGATGTTGCTGTTGGCGGAGAGAGTGGGATTCGAACCCACGGTGGACACGAGGCCCACAACGGTTTTCGAGACCGTCCCATTCAACCACTCTGGCATCTCTCCGGGTTGCCGCGCGGCACGAAATTATACAGCCTTTTGGCGGAAATGATAAGCGAAAATCCAATCACAAATCAGACTGCAACTTTTGGAAACGGGCTGCGCTCAACCAGGTTTAGCGCCCAGCGATTTCAGGATTTCTGTTCCAAAATGCTCCACCCGCCAGGGGGAATCACCCATGACAGAAGAAAGAGATTCCAGCGTGCAGGGGTTTTGTTCGGCCAGCGGCATCAGGTAAACGCGCGGCAGAACAATATCAGATTCCACACCCAGTTCTTCTGCTTTTTTCTTACGCCAGTTCTTTAACTTATTCAGGCGGTTCAGGGTGGCATTGGAGGGTTTTTCGGTCTCAGTCGGCTTGACCAGCGGAGCAGTTTGCCCACGCTGGATGGCTTCAAGCAGAGCGCGCCCAAAACGGTCAATTTGGCGTTCACTCAACCCGGCCCCTTTAAGGGCATCTATCGATTCTGGTTCGGCCTGAGCCAGTTTGAGCAAGGCATGGTCGCTGAGCACCTTGAACAATGGCGATTCAGCCGCATCGGCCAGCTTCTCCCGACTGATGCACAATTCGTTCAAGATGGTGCGCCCGCGCGGCGTCAGGTCTTGCTGACCGTCAATGCGCTCCCAACGCTCTTTGACTTGCCTGTTGCCATTGGTGACATAACAACTGCGGCGAAAATCTTCATGCGCCAGTTCCAATCGCCCGCGCTCGCGCAGTTCCTTCTCCAAAATATCGCGCAGTTCCAGCAGATAATGAGTGTCGAGCCGGGCATAATCAATCAGACCAGGTGGCAGAGGCCGCGCGCCCCAATCGGCTTTTTGAAAGCGCTTATCGATTTCCACCTGAAATTTTTCTGCCAACAGGCTGCCCAACCCCAATTGTTTGTACCCCAAAATCCGCGCGGCCAGCATGGTATCAAAAATATTGGTAAAGGTAAAACCATAGTCGCGCTGCAAGCCAAGCAGGTCATATTCAGCAGCGTGAAACACTTTTTCGAGCACCGGACTGGAGAAAATATCGGCCAGGGGCGTCAAGTCGTGCAGGGTGAGCGGGTCCACCAGGTAGTCGATGCCGGGAATTGAAAACTGAATCAGACAGACCTGTTCGCGGTAAGCATACAGGGAATTGGCTTCAGTATCGATGGCAATACGCGGCTGCATCAACAGACTGGCGCACATCCGGCGCAACCCATCAGCAGTGTCCACCCAAACCGGGGCGGTCAAAAATGAATTCATGACGACGATTATAACTGCGATGAGCGTTTAGCGGTTCTTTTCCATGACCAGTGCAGCTTCACCATCGTTGTAATACCGCTCCCAGCGGTCAATGGCAACATACCCGGCGTTTCTGTACATCCGGATGGCTTCGTCATTGCTCGCGCGCACGCTCAAACGGATGCGGCGCGTGGGCAATTGCTGTTCACAGGCTTCGAGCAGCGCCCGTCCATAGCCCAAACCGCGATATTCGGGAAGAACTCCCAGCGTGGCAATCCATGAAAAGCCCTCACTCGGACGCGGGTCACCGGCAATGAAACCAATCATTTGGCCCGCCTCGATGGCTTTGAGCCGAACCACGCCTGGGAACGTGAGCACGGCCACCAGGTCGAGCAAAGGCCAGGCATCTTGCGGAAAACAGACGGATTCCACATGCCGCAACGCGTTCAAGTCGAAGATGTTGGCAGAGTGGATGTCCATGATGATTCTATTCTGGTCCTGAAAATAGAAAAGCCTCCCGTGTTCGGGAGGCTTCCATTTTACCTGATTCTCATCTACTTGTTGCTGTTGCCCTTTGTAAAATTCTCCAAAAGGCTGGTAAATTCCATCGGGAAGATGTACTTGGTGGATGGGCTCATGCCCATGGCCTTCAGCGTCTCGAAGTATTGCAGAGTCATGGTCTTCTGGTCAATTTTCCCGGCAGCCTCATAAATTTTCTCCAACGCGGCAGCGAAACCCTCGGCACGCAGATACTGCGCCTGGCGTTCACCCTCCGCCGAAAGGATGGCAGCCTGCTTCTGGCCTTCGGCCTTGAGGATGGCAGCCTGCTTTTCGCCTTCAGCCACGTTGATGGCGGCCTCGCGCGTACCGGTCGATTCAGTCACCACCGCCCGGCGGATGCGCTCGGCAGACATCTGCTTGTTCATCGATTCCTGAATTTCGCGCGGCGGAATGATTTCACGAATTTCAACGTTGGTCACCTTAACACCCCAACGCTCGGTGACTTCATCAAGTTTAGTGCGCAGAGTGATGTTGATGTGTTCGCGCTGCGAAAGCACATCATCCAGATTAATGCCGCCAATCACGGCGCGCAGGGTGGTAGTCGCCATACCCTGGGCGGCCAGTTCAAAGTTACCCACCTTCAAAACCGATTCCGCCGGGTCGATGACCTTGTAATACCAGATGAAATCGACCTGAATACCAGCATTGTCTTTCGTGATGGCCGTTTGGTGGGGAATTTCACGCACCTGTTCGCGCAAATCAACCCGAATGGCACGGTCCAGAACCGGGATGAGCAGAACAATCCCTGGCCCTTTGGGTCTGTCAAGAACGCGCCCCAATCGGAACACGACCAGACGTTGGTACTCCGGCACAATCCGAATGGCATTCGCCAGGAAGACCAACAGCAAGATGACGACAAAGCCTATCAGGCAAAACGTCGTGAGAACAGCACCTTCCATTTTTTCTCCTTTTCTGGAAACTCAATCAACGCCTTCGACAATTAATACCAACCCCTGCTTGCCGACAATGCGCACTTTGCTGCCTGCCGGAATGGGGGTTGAACTTCTCGCAGACCATAACTCGCTGCTCACCTGTACCGTACCTTCGTCATCGATATTCGTCCGCGCCTCGCCAATTTGCCCGACAAGATGATGCTCACCATGCGCAGTTGGGCTTGTCATGACATCCAGGGTGCGAACCACGAAAAGCCACAAAATACCACTCGCCGCCAGAGAAACAAACCCGGCCAGCAAAGGCTGAACGCCAATCAGACTGCCATCTTCGCCGGGGAACAGCAAAATAGACCCACCTATCAACAGCAAAATCGTCGCAATCAAGAGCGGCATGCGCCACTTTGGAAGACGAACGGCATACAAAAACGGCACAACTGCCAATGCCAGCAACACCAACACCCAGGCATTAATTCCCAGGTGATACGCGCCATACCCGGCCAGCACCAGCGCAAACAACGCGCCAATTTCGAGCAAACCTGTTCCTGGCGTCAACAGCGACATCAAAACCAGCAACATGCCGGTGACAAGCAAAACATAGGACACGTTTGCATCGAGCAGAAACTCCATGTTATGCCTCCATGTTCTAAAATGATTATACACAGATTACGATACTCTATTTAAACATACGATTAACTTATGCTGAAGGTTTTCCGATTCTCATCATTCCACCCCACCCCACGCCACTTAAAAATGCAAGGCTAACTCTCCACCGCCAGCGCATAAATCTCCCGTTTCGACCAGCCGGAAGGCGCAGTCAGTGCAGCGGCAATCTCACGGGCTTTCTTACCCGTTTTTTTTTCTTTCTGAATCATGGCGAGCAACTTTTCCCGCTCCCAAACAGGATTGCTGGCGGCTGGCTGACCGCTGATAACCAGGACAAACTCTCCTCTGGGTTCTGCTTCCATAAAATGAGCACGCACCTGGCTGATTCGTCCGCGAATGAACTCTTCATGGACTTTGGAAATCTCCCGCGCGACGCACATCTCCCGATTGCCAAGAACCGCTTCCAGGTCCTCAAGCGACTCCAAAAGCCGGTGGGGAGTCTCAAAAAAGACCAGGGTATGGCGGAGTTGAGCAACTTGCGCGACGACATCTCGTCTTTCCCCTTTTTTTCGCGGTAAATAGCCTAAATACAAGAAACTATCGGTCGGCAGGCCAGAAGCAGCCAGCGCGGCCATCGGCGCCGACGGCCCCGGAATCGGGCTGACAGCGTGGCCGGCCTTCAGGGCCGCTTTAACGAGTTCATAACCCGGGTCGTTAATGGCTGGGGTTCCGGCATCCGACACCAGAGCAATATTCCCAAGCGATAATTCAGCCAGGATTTTATCAAGCTTGGCGAGTTTATTATGTTCGAAATAACTGGTAAGCGGGGTATGAATGTCAAAATGCGTCAGCAATGCGCGCGTATGGCGAGTATCTTCGGCAGCAATCAAACGCACTTCGCGCAGAATACGGACCGCGCGTGGCGACAGGTCTTCCAGATTGCCAATTGGCGTAGCGACAAGATATAGAATAGCCATACGCTGATTGTATCATTTTGCACCCCAGAAAACAGCAGAGCGAGAACGAATTGTCACAAAAATAAGATACTTAATACTAAATACTTGACAAACCTGCTTTCTTATTTATAATTATTATAAAATAATAATCATTATATATGAACAGCGCAGAAATTCTGACCACCCATCTAAAAAAAGCAGGAATGCGTCTAACTCCACAGCGCATTGCAATCTGCCGGTTGTTGGCAGAGAGTAACGACCATCCCACAGCAGCCATGATTTATGAGCACCTCAGAATTCAATATCCTTCGCTCTCGCTGGCAACGGTCTATAACACACTGGATGCGCTGGTAGGGTTGGGGCTGGTCAATGCGCTCGGGCACGCCGGCGATGGCGCCGTGCATTTCGACGCAGACACTTCACCGCACATCAATCTGGCTTGCATTTCCTGCCACCAGATTGTGGATGTTGCCTCGTCACAGGTGGCCGGGCTGGAGAGCGAAATCAGCCACGCTTCGGGCTATCAATTGCTTGGCGTGCGCATGATGTATTACGGCCTATGCCCATCCTGTCAAACTTAATCCCAATCCAAAATTCACAAGGAGAGATTTTATGGACACCCCCGAAACCCAAGTCATTCCCATGCCGCGCATCGGCGACCCCGCTCCGGCCTTTACGGCCGTTACAACCCAGGGAACCATTCACTTCCCGGCAGATTACGCCGGTAGTTGGGTCATCCTCTTCAGCCACCCGGCAGATTTCACCCCAGTTTGCACTTCAGAATTCATGACCTTCGCTACGCTCGAAGAAAAGTTTGCCCAGGCCAACTGCAAATTGGTCGGCCTTTCGGTCGATGGCCTGTATAGCCACATCGCCTGGTTACGCAACATCAAAGAGAAAATCGAATACAAGGGCATGAAGAACGTGGAAGTCAAATTCCCGCTCATCGAAGATATCACGATGGAGGTCGCCCGCAAATATGGCATGATTCAGCCTGGCGAGAGTTCCACCAAAGCCGTGCGCGCGGTGTTCTTTATTGACCCCAAGGGCGTGATTCGCGCCATCATCTACTATCCGCTCAGCCTGGGACGCAATTTTGATGAGTTATACCGCGCCCTAATTGCGATGCAAACCGCTGACGCATTCTCGGTGGCCACCCCTGCCGATTGGCGGCCCGGCGATGATGTCATTGTGCCTCCGGCTGGCTCGTGCGGCGTAGCCAAAGACCGCATGGATGGCAAAGAAGAGAATGTCACTTGCCACGACTGGTACTTCTGCACCAGGCCAATTTCTAAAGAAAAAGTTTTGGAGACAGTTTTGAAGAAATAAGCCCGGTTGACCGATGGGTCAAAACAAAAAAACATCCCGAACGGCTTTTCTGCCTTCGGGATGTTTTTTTACAAAATCATCATCAGGCGCTCTGCAGAGAAGATTAAACTTCCACTCCCAGCCACATCCGAATGAAATAACCGATGATGAAGCTAAAAGCAGCCACGCTCAAGCTCAACCCCGCCATCTCCGTGAAGCGACGGCGGAAATTTTCGCCTTTAGCAACCGCGATGTAGTAGTTAAACACAGCGATAATCAAAACGGCGGTTGCGAGCGAAATCGCCAGACACAGATATTCATTCTCAAGCAACAGGTAGGGCAAAATCAAGAGGGTTACGGTCAAGACATAGGCAATTCCCGTATACACAGCGGCGCGCACCGGGTGCTTGTCGGTCTCCTCCGACCGAGTAGAAAGATATTCCGAAGCAGCCATCGACAAGGAGGCGGCGATACCAGTAATCAGCCCGGAGAGGGCAATCAGTTGCACGTTTTGCAAGGCCAGGGTCAGCCCGGCCAGCGCTCCGGTCAATTCCACCAGCGCATCGTTCAAACCCAGCACGACCGAACCGGCATAACGCAGGCGCTCCTCGTTGAGCATGCCCAATAATTTTTCTTCGTGTTCTTCTTCATCGTCACGCACTCTCTGAGCTTCGGGAATGCTTTTAGCGATTTCGTCATACACTGTCTGGGCCGCTTCTTCGCCTTGCTCCATCAATTTGATTCCAAAAGTAAACCCAAAAATACGCGCGATGATGACATAAAACCAGACCACCAACCAGTTTGGCGCAACATCTTGCTGGGTGTATTTTTTCCAGGTTTTGTAATGTCCAAGTTCATCAGAGGCCAGTTTTTCAATCACGGCGCGATTTTTTTCATCTTTCAAACCCGCAGCAATGCGCTTATAGATGTGATGACCATTGATTTCGCTGCGCTGGGCAATGAGAACTTTTTGACGCAGAAGAGCGGTTAGTTCCATGATGCATCTCCATTTTTTTGTCTTTTTGCGATTATACATCTTGCAAGAGCATCTGTTCCTTATTCGACATAAAATTTTTCAAGAAAATCAAAAATGCTGATTCACATTGCGAGCGTTCCGCTTGTCAAAAGTCATAATTGGCCCCGGGGCGCTCGTCATGAAATAGTAATGTGTTTGCACTATCTTTAACATATTTTGGGGAAAATTAAGAAGGTATAAGATTTTTGTAAGCGAGCCAACCAGCATTCCACCGCGCGCGCAAAATTCCTTCCACTCAACCCACAATTTGTCTCTTGGCAAGGAGGAAAAACATGAAAAGAAAGATATTCGTCGCATTTTTCATAATTTCCCTGGTTATGACAGTGTTTTCAACCGCCGCTGTCAAACGAGGAATCTCATTCGAATCAATTTATCAGATTCCAGGCAAGGGTTATGTCGCCATTTTCAATCTTCAAGGCGAATGGCGGGACGATGAACTGTGGGGATTCGTCGTCTTGCCGCACAATCGCCAGATTGACATGGACTGTCATTTCCGTGACGATGGAAAGGTATCCTGCAATATCGCCGATGGAATCAGCAAATATGTAAGTCGAATGGTCAAACTGGTTGTGTATGGTTATTCTTTTGATGTCGTCATCCCGCCCGAGGTCAGACGCGGCGCATCTTTCGAGTCTATCCGGCATGTTCCAGGCAAAGGCTACGTCGCCATCTTCCGAATCTGGGGGCAATGGACGAAAGACGAACTATGGGGCTTCGTTGTCTTGCCTCACAATCGCCAAATCGACATGAGTTGTAATTTTATGGATAATACTTCCCAGGTTTCGTGTACTATTGCCGATGGAATTAGCCAATGGGCCAAAAAGACCTTGAAACTCGTCCTATACGGCTACACATTCCCTGTGACCATCCCAGGCAAAACGCAGTGATACCACAGTGGGGTTGTGATGCATCCGGAACTCGCTTATGCACTGAAAAAAATGCGCCCGATGGGCGCTTTTTTTATTGGCTTGCATTTCAACCGGACAGTCATTAAAATTATGTTGAAGGGAGTAAAGAAGATTACGACGGTTCCAAATTAACAAACCCAAACCGGCTCTTCATGTTAAAATAAACCTTATGACACCGCAAAAAATTGGCCGTTATGAAATCAAATCCGAACTTGGGCGCGGCGGCATGGCCACCGTATACAAAGCCTACGACCCGCTCTTTGAGCGCGAGGTTGCGCTAAAGGTCTTGCCGCGTGAGATGCTGCACGACCCACAGTTCCGCGTACGGTTCGAGCGGGAAGCCAAAACGATTGCCGCGCTGGAACATCCGGCAATCGTTCCCGTGTATGATGTCGGCGAAGAAGACGGCCAACCCTACTTCGTAATGCGGTACATGACGGGCGGCTCGTTGCAAGAACGAATCGCCCAGGGTCCGCTCTCGCTGCAAGAAACGGCGCGTATTTTTAGCAAGCTGGCGCCCGCGCTCGATGAAGCGCACCGAAAGGGTATCATCCACCGAGACTTAAAACCAGGCAACATCCTGTTCGACCGCACTGGCGAACCTTACATCTCTGATTTCGGGATAGCCAAAATCACCCAGACGCAGGGCGCAACGGTGACCGGCGGCGCAATTATCGGCACGCCCGCCTATATGAGCCCCGAACAGGCTCAAGGCGAACAAGTAGATGGGCGCAGCGACATCTATGCGCTTGGCGTGATTCTTTATGAGATGTTGTCTGGCGTCCAGCCGTACCAGGCCACCACGCCCATGGCCGTGGTGGTCAAACACCTTACCGAACCGGTTCCCCACATTCTTGACAGCAACCCTGAACTTCCCATTGACATTGAACCAGTCATCGAAAAGGCAATGGCAAAAAACCGCGATGCGCGCTTCGGCAGCGCCGAAGAACTCGCCGATGCCATTGTTGAGGTCACCCGCGGCGCAAGCGGCGAGCAGGCCATCAAAACCGCATCGATGCGCGCCACGCAAGTTGCTGCCGCAAAAACACGCATGGTTGCTGCCAAAACCAAAGTTGGAGAAAAACCCACCGCGCCTGCGCCACCGCCCACCCGGCCCAAAAGTGGGTTCTCCGCCTGGTGGTTGATTGCGCCGGTGCTGGTCATTCTCGTCCTGGCCGGGTTGGGTGGGGGTGGATTTATGCTTTTCTCCACTTTAGCGCCAATGACCACGCCCCAACCTACCCATACGCTCACGCCTGCCATCTTGCCTACGAACACACTCGCCGCTACAGAGCCTCCCATACAAGCGCCACCGACATTTACTGCAATCCCACCGACTGCATCACCCACGTTTACCCCTGAGCCTCCTAGCCCAACGCCTGCTCCTTCGCGCCCCATTGTCGGCGGCGCGGACCAGGTGGCGCTGATTGCCAACAACGACGTATGGGTGATGAACATTGACGGCTCGGAACTCACCCAACTCACCATTGACGGACTGCCCAAAAACGACTTGCAATGGATTCCTGGCACGCGCACGCTGGTCTTTATCAGCCTAACCAATGTCAAAACGGTCAATGCTGATACCAGGCAGGTTGATACTATCCTCTCTTTCCCTGCCGCCAAATTCCTCGACACCTTCCGCATCTCGCCCGATGGCAAACAGGTTGCCATTTCTCTCAATCGTGAAATGTACATCGTGCCGTTCGACCTGGAGAAATTTAAGACTGTGCGCGGCAGGGACCAGTTGCGCGCCATGAACGGTTGCCTCAGTTACACCGGCGAAACCCAGGCTGCCGTACCGCTTGAAGAATTTCGCTGGAGCAGCGATGGCAAGATTGCTGCCTGGTCGCTGGCAGTCGTTGGAGCAACTGGAAAGTCAGAAGATATTATTCGGCTGGTCGACATTAGCAGCTGCGACCCCTACCGCCTGGTAAAACTGGATGAATTCCCCGGAACGCGCTTTACGCCAGAAGGCTTCATCACCAACGGCAACATTCCCGATTTTGACTGGGATGGCGAAAACTTATTTATCATGAACACTTACCACCGCAACGACGGTTGGGGCTTCTTTTACACTTACAACCGCGAAATTCGCCAGGGGGAACAGGTCAATCCAATTGCCGCCGCCAAATCACGCTGCTGCTACCGCGACGCCCGCTGGAGCCCTGACCGCACCTACATCATCTTTGCTTTCCAGAGCAAAGATGTGCTTGGTTCTGAAGCCAAAATTTATTACATCCCGGCCAACGCCATGAATACCGGCATGGAATTCCAGCCCATCCCCCTGCCCGAGGGCTTCTTCAAAAATCCCAAAGAAGCCCCACAATTTGCCCTGCATCCTGCCCAGTAAGAAAAGATTTAAATCCGTCTGACAATCTCCTTCACCAACCCCGGCCCGGCATACACCAGCCCCGTATAGACCTGGATGAGCGTTGCTCCCAGGTCTAATTTTCTTTTTGCGTCATCGGGAGACATGATTCCACCGACAGCAATGATTGGGACCCGGTCATTAACCCGCGCGACGACCTTTTCCAGAACGGAATCGGACAGGGCGGTCAGCGGTCTTCCGCTTAATCCACCGGGTTCTTTCCCCAACGGCGAGCGAATTCCCTCGCGGCTGAGAGTCGTGTTCGTAGCGATGATGCCATCCATCCCGGCTCCCACAATCGCTCCCACCGCATCATCCAACTCCTCTTCCGATAAATCAGGCGCAATCTTCACCAAGATGGGACGGTTCGCCGGCAAGCGTTGCCGTTCCCTTGCTATCGCGCCAAGCAATTCCTCCAGCATCGCGCGCCCTTGCAGGCGGCGCAGCCCAACCGTGTTCGGCGAGGAAACGTTGATTGCCAGGTAATCGGCCAGAGGCGCAAAGGCGCGCATCAGCGTAAGATAATCCTCAGCCGCGTTTTCGAGCGGGGTATCTTTATTTTTGCCAAGGTTGAGACCCAACACCACGCCCTCAGGCCGTTTGCCCATGACCGACAACTGTTGACTGACATATTGCATTCCCCGCCCCGGAAACCCCATCCGATTAATCACGCCTTGCTCCTCAATCAGCCGAAAGACGCGCGGCTTGGGGTTGCCCGGCTGCGGGCGCGGCGTGACCGTCCCCAGTTCAAGATGCCCAAACCCAAGCGCGGACAGCCCATAGACGGCCACGCCATCCTTATCGTATCCGGCGGCGAGACCAACCGGGTTTCTGAACGTCAGCCCAAAGACTCGGACGGGTTTTTGGGGCGCGGAAAACATCCGTTCGAGCAGCCAGCGGCTCGGTAGCACAACCCCCACCATCCGCACCAGTTGCAGGGTCAGATGATGGGCGATTTCCGGGTCAAGTTTGAACAACAGAGAGCGAAAAACGGGATACATTAGCGCCTGCCATGCTTTAAAAAGAAGACCATTAAGAACACCACCGTTGCAGTTAACACAATGGCTGAACCAGAGATGATATTCAGATAATAACTGATATACAACCCAACCAGCGAGGAAAACGCGCCAATCGCCGCAGAAATGACCATCATCGGCGCGAGGCGGCGCGAAAGCAAGTAAGCTGTGGCCGCAGGCGTGACGAGCATGGCTGCCACCAACCCAATTCCGACCGTCTGAAGCGAGATGACAACCGTCACTGCCAGCAGAATGAGCATGACATTGCGCAATAACTCGGCGGGCAGGCGCAGGGTGGCCGCCAGAACGGGGTCAAACGAGATGACCAGAAAAGGCCGGTAGAGCAGGAATACCGTTCCGAGGATGACAAGACCCAGGCCAAAAGTCATCCACAAATCGGCGGGAGAAACGCCCAGGACATTTCCAAATAGAATGTGGCTCAAATCTACTGCGTAAGTGCGGATGGAAGAAATCAGCGCCACGCCAAGCGCCAGCGCCGCTGCAAAGAGAATACCAATCGCAGTATCTTCCTTGACCGCGCCCTGGCGCGAGAAAAAGCCAATCAGCACAGCAACGACTATGGCCGCAGCCAATGCGCCAATTAACAGGTTGCCGCCGAGCAAATAAGCCACCGCAATTCCCGGAAGAATGGCGTGCGCCAGCGCATCGCCCAGGAAGGCCATGCCGCGTAAGACAACGTACGTCCCCATCACGGCGCACAAGACGCCAACAATAACAGCAGCGGCCATGCCGCGCTGCATAAAAGCATAAGAGAGAGGTTGAAAAAGAAATTCTATTATGGGCAACATTCATCCACCAGTAGCGCGCCGTTTTGCGTCACCAGCAACGCGCTGCCGAAGGCTTTGGCAAGATGTTCCTGTTTCAGTACCTCTTGCGGTTCGCCATAGGCAATCAGGCTCTTATTGAGCAATAAAACCCGATCGAAACGGCTGGCGGCCAGGTTCAGGTCATGGGTGGAAATAATGGTGGTCACCTGACGCTCGCGCAGGGTATCGAGCAGTCGCAAGGTCGCCTCCTGGGTGGTGACATCTACCCCGGTAAACGGTTCGTCCATCAAGAGAATGTGTGGATTTTGGGCAATGGCGCGCGCCAGAAAAACCCGCTGCTGCTGCCCGCCCGATAGGTCGCTGATGGAGCGTTCGGCCAAATCGGCAATTCCCATCTCGCTGAGACTGCGCTGTACGGCTTCGTGGTCGTCTTTCGATGGGCGGCGCAGCCAACCCTGAAAGCCATAGCGCCCCATCATAACCACATCGCGCACCGTGACCGGGAAACGCCAATCCACCTCCTCGCGCTGTGGAACATAGGCCACGCAATCCTGATGGTCGCCGAGCGGCAGGCCATGAATCAGAATGCGACCTTGTTGAAGCGGCAAAATGCCGACCAGAGCTTTAAACAGCGTGGATTTGCCCGCGCCGTTTGGGCCAACGACAGCCACCCGCGCGCCGTGCGGTACAACGAAAGAGACATCTTTCAGGATGGTTCTTTCGCCATAGGCAATTCGGATGTTTTCGATGTCGAGGCGATGAGGAGTGTGAGTCATATTTTCTTATCAATGCCGCAGTTCGCTGGTTCGCAGTTGTACTGCTGTGGAAAGGGATTGAGCAGCGCAACTGCCAAACAACCGCTCGCGCGAATTATGGATTAAGAATAACTTGTGGCGTGGTAAAGCACCGAACCCGCTACAAGCAACACAATTACCCCGCCGGTAATGGCGGCAATCGGTTTTTCGGTTTTGGTTTCACCGCTCGCCAATTTCTTTTGCTCGTCGGCGTTCAACTTCGCGCCAATTGCGCCGGCGGCAGGGATAGCCGCGCAAAACATGCACATCGAGACCTCCTATTTGCACATCTGACACAACCCGAAGAGTTGCAGCCAGTGTTCCTGAATGGTGTAACCTGTTTTTTGGGCAATGGCATCGAATAAATAATCCAGGTCATCGCCTTCGAAAAAAGTCACGCGCCCGCATTTTTGACACAAGAGCAGGTGCTGATGCCCCTGGGTAGCGGCGATGAACGCCTGGCAGCCACCTGGCTGGTGAACGCGCTGAATGAGATGCAATGCCTCCAGCTTTTCCAACGTGCGATAGACCGTCACCAAACCCAAATCGGGGTGCGTAGCGCGGGCGGAATCGAAGACTTCCATCGGAGTGAGAGCACGAGAGGTGGCAGCGACGATTTCCACCACTGCGCGGCGCGATTCCGTCAGGCGATACCCATGCTCTTGTAAGGCATTCAGCCAGGTTTCAGTAGACATATGCCCTCTTTTTATGAAAATCGTTTTCATTATAGGGGGAAAACGGAAGCGGGTCAAGATAAAATCTGGCAGGCCAGGAAATTTCCTTGACTCATCCAACCCGACATGATAAACTCTCATCGGAAATTAATCTTTCAGGAAAGGAGCGCACGACCGATGGCACAGTTCGACACCTGCATCAAGAATTCCGTCCGCGCCGCCGTACTCGGTGGTGGTGTGGCTGTTGATTCTCGGAGTGCGCCTGTTTCCAGGTAAGTTACGCGAAGTTTCTCGTAAACCCCGGCCACGGCGCACCCGCCCGTGGCCTTTTTATTTGTCTTGTATGAATCCAAGGCGGCCATGGGCGAAAAACCTGTGGCCGTTTTTTTATTAACCCCCTCCCGGCCTCCCCCGAATTCAAAGAGTGAATTCAGGGGAGGAGAAAGACAAGGCAATCATGGACATCGCAACTTCTTTATACACTGGCAAACTCGTCCGCCTGACGCGCATCGAGTTCGAGAAAGACCCCCAAACCCTGGCAGAATGGTCGCAAGATGCGACCCTGGCGCGGATGTTGAACGAAACCCCGGCCCGCCCGCTGGCGAGCGAGCAAATCAAAAAACGGCTGGAAAGCATGGAGAAGGAGATAGACGAAAAACGCGAGATGTTCTATTTCCACATCCGCCCGCTAGAGGATGACCGACTGGTTGGCTGGGGCAAAATCTACTGGATTTTGTGGCCTTCGCAGATTGCGAATTTCCAGATGGCAATTGGCCCTGCGGAACAGAACAAAGGCTACGGCGCGGATGCGTTCCGGCTCTTTTTGCGGCTGGCCTTCGACGAGTTGAACCTGAATCGTTTAACGGTCACCCTGCCCGAGTACAACATCCAGGGAATCAAGTTCGTGAAAAAATTCGGTTTCAGCGAGGAAGTGCGCCGCCGCGAGGTCATTTTCCGCGATGGCCGCCGCTGGGACAGCCTGCACTTTGGCCTGTTACGGTCAGAATGGAGCGTGAAGCATGATTAACGATATTTTCCGCGGCAAACTGGTGCGCTTAAGCGCCGAGAACCCCGAAACCTACGCCGAGCATTTCTCGCGCTGGTGGCACGATAGCGAATATGGCCGTCTGCTGGACCTGGCGCCCGGCATGTTGTTCTCGCCGAAACGGGTCAAGGAATGGCTCGAAAAGGAATTGGAGAAAGACCCGCCCGAAATGTGGATGTTCGGCATTCGGGCGCTCGATGGCGACAAGTTGATTGGCTTCGTAGATTTAAGCGGGGCCACGCCACACGGCGACACCTTTGTGGGCATCGGCATTGGCGAACGGGATTACTGGGGCAAGGGCTATGGCACTGAGGCGATGAAACTGGTTTTGCGCTTTGCGTTTACAGAATTGGGCCTGCACCGAGTCTCGTTGAATGTGTTTGAGTACAACCCACGCGGAATCAAGTCGTATGAAAAAGCCGGGTTCCGCATGGAAGGCCGCGTCCGCGAGATGCTTTTGCGCGATGGCCAGCGTTCGGATGTGTTCTTTATGGGCGTCTTGCGCGAGGACTGGCTGAAGCAGTTCGGCGCGGAGTACGGCCTGTAGATGCGACCCGTCAAAGCCATCAAACGTCACGATTTGCGCGATAACCTTGCCAGACAATATGATTTTTTGCCCAGGGCGGGTCGCCCCTACCCTGCGAACGAGGAAAAATGGAAACAACCACTGTCGAAAAGAAACAATCCCTGCTGACCCCGTTGCTGCTCCTGTTCATGCTCGCCATGATTCTCGCCAACCTGGGCGGGAATATGTACGGGCCGCTTGAATCGCTCTACCTGAAAGAACTGGGCGCGAGCATCGGTCAGATTGGGTTGTTTTTCACCCTGGCCAGCCTGGCTCCCCTGGCCCTGCAAATCCTGGGCGGGTGGATGTCTGACTCGCTCGGACGCCTGAAAGCGATTGCCATCGGCAGCGTGTTCGGGACGGTAGCGCAGGTCATCCTGGTGCTTTCCACCTCGTGGGGCTGGGTGTTGCTCTCCAGCGTAGTCGGCGCGGTAGCGCGTTCGCTGGTCGGGCCGAGTTTCGACGCCTTTATTGCCGAAAACTCGTCTGAACACAACCGGGCGCGAGTCTTTGGCATCACCCAGACTTTGTTCGGCGTTGTTTCCGTGCTTGGCCCGCCGCTTGGCGGCTGGCTGGTGCAGAACTTCAGTTTCAAAACCATGCTGGTTGTCTCTGCCGCCCTCTATATTGCGGCGACCATCATCCGGTTGGGGATGGCCCGCCCCGCTAAAGAACGCGGGACAGGCCCCGCTAAAGAACGCGGGACAAGCCCCGCTAAAGAACGCGGGACAGGCCCCGCTGCGCAGAAAGACAGCCACGCTCCCGCCCGTCCGCCGCTCACCTTCGAGGGATTGAAATCGAACCTGGGCGCGATGACCGGCCTGCTATTCTCCGGCGGTGTTCTGACCTGGATTTTGCTGACCGACGGCGTGCGCGACATCTCGTTTGCCATCTCGTTTAACTTCATGGGTTTGTACATGGAGCAGGTGGCGGCGATGAACTTCGAGCAAATCGGCTGGAGCAGCGGCATCTTTGGCCTTTTTATGATGGCCTTCATGATTCCCGGCGGCTGGCTCTCGGATAAGACCAGCGAACGGGTTGCCATTGCGCTCGGCTTTCTGTTGATGGCGATTGCGATTGGGATGATTGCCATCGTGCCGCCCGCCAGTCCCTTTTGGTTGTACGCTAGCGGATGGGCACTGGCCGGAACCGGCGTGGCGCTGGTCTCCCCAGCCTACCAGTCGCTCATTAGCAAAGCCGTCCCGGCCCACCTGCGCGGAACCGCCTTCGGGCTGTTCAGCACCAGCCTGGGATTGGTCTCGCTCCCGGCCCCGCTGATTGGTGGCTTCCTGTGGGAGAACATCAGCCCGCAGTTCCCATTCGGCATTACAGCTGCCGTCTCGCTGTTGTGTATCGTTCCGGTGTGGCTCAAGTTCAGGATAGATAACCCGCCCCGAAACGGGACGCCTGACCAGACTGGGCAGGTGTCAGAATGAAACCGTTTGTTTTCAAAGAAATTCGGAGGCCTCATGGCTCTCTACCGTCACTCACCGACAAGTTACTTACCCGGCGGATACACCTTTCGCGGCGCGACGCTCAGCGACCTGGCCTCGATTGTGTACCTGCTGAACCAGCGGCAACTGACCAAAACCGCCTTCCGCGCCGATGGATTCCGGCAGGAATGGCAGACTCGCCGCTTCAACCCGGCCCTGGATGCGCGCCTGGTGTTCGACCCGCGCGAGAAGCTGGTCGGCTACCTGCAATTCTGGATAGACGACCATCATCCGCTGCTGTGGGGCTGCGTGCATCCCGCTTTTGAAGGCCGCGGAATTGGCAGCGCCCTGCTGCGCTGGGGCGAGGCGCGCGTGCGTCTGGCTCTCGACCAGTTCCCCATCAACCTGTGGGCTGCGCCGCATTTCAGCACCCTGCCCGTTCAGCGAGCGCATGAACTGTGCGAACATCTCGGCTGGCGGCGAATTGACCCGCCGAAAGCAGAACGCAAAAAAGTGACCGGCGCGCTGCATCTGCCGGAAACCGCCGACCTTCAGTACGACGTGTACGAAAAGGCGATTGAACAATTGAATTGAAGCCCGGAAAGGAAAACATCATGACCCTCGAAATGACTTACCAACCAATTAACCAGCTGCCCGCCGGATTCACCCTCCGCCCCGGCACGCTGGATGACTACAAACTGGTCTTTGACCTGGCAAACGCCAGCGCCCTGAAACTGCTCGGCGCCCTTGACCTGACCGACCCGGAACTGATTCGCAACGACTGGCAAGACCCAAAGTTCGACATGGAAAAAAGCACCCGCATGGCCTTCGCGCCCGATGGGACGCTGGTCGGCGCGCTCGAAGTCTGGGATACCAACAACCCGCCCGTCCACCCCTGGATTTGGTTCTGCGTCCACCCCGATTACGCCGAGAGCGGCGTGGCCGAAGCCCTGCTCGATTGGGCCGAAGCCCGCGCCGCCGAAGCCGAACCCCGCGTCCCGCAGGGCATTCGCTTCGCGCCGCGCACCGGCTTCCCGGTGCAGAACACGCGCTTCAAAGCGCTGGTCGAATCGCGCGGATTCAAGTACGACCGCTCGTTCTACCGCATGGAAACGACCTTCGACGGCCCGCCCGAAGTCCCGCCGCTGCCCGCCGGAATCGTCATCCGCCCCTATCACCCAGAGACCGAGTTGGAAGCGGTGGTGCGCACCATGCTAGACTCCTTCCGCGACCACTATGGATTCGTGGAGCGCCCCTTCGAGGAAGAACTGACCAGTTTCCGTCACCACTTCCTGGGCGACCCGCGCTACGACCCGTCGCTGTGGTTCGTAGCGATGGAAGACAACGAGATGGTTGGCATCAGCATCTGCCGCGCCGAGGATTACGAAAATCCCGCAAACGGATTCGTCAACGAATTGGGCGTGCGCCGCCAGTGGCGCAAGCGCGGCATTGCCAGCGCCCTGCTCAAGACCTCCTTTGCCGCATTTTACCAGCGCGGTAAAAAAGGCGCCGCCCTCGGCGTGGACGCCAACAGCCTGACCGGGGCGCTCAAAATCTACGAACGCGCCGGAATGCGCCCGGCCCGCCAATACGACAACTACGAAAAAGAACTGCGCCCCGGCAAAGAAATCAGTACGCAGAATCTATAAATATCGTGGGGCAGGTTTACCAACCTGTCCCACAGGAGACTTTATGACCACCCCCCTGCCTCCCCTCCCCGCAGGTTTTACCACCCGCAACGCCCAACTGGACGACGCCGAGATGGCCGCCGAAATGGGCAAACAATATGCCCTGGCCACCTCCGGTTTTGCCGATATTGATGGAGCCACGCTGCGCAACATCTGGCAAAGCCCCAACTTTGACCCGACGCAGGATGTTTACTTCGTCTTTAGCCCGCAAGGCAAACTGGCTGGCTATTACGAAATCTGGGCGAACAACCTCCCCCCCGTGCATCCCTTCGTCTTTGGCGCGGTGGATGTCGAATTCCAAAACCTGGGCATCGGCACGCACATGCTGGCCTGGGCCGAAAACCGCACCCGGCAACTGCTCGCCAAAACCCCGCCCGAAGCGCGCGTCGCGCCTGTCACCGGCTGCGAACATCACCTGGAGAATGCCAAAGCCCTGTTCCAAACCAACGGCTGGGAATACTTCCGCAGCAGTTACACGATGCGCATTGATTTTGAGTCTGCGCCACCTGCGCCTGTTATCCCCGCCGGAATCACCCTCCAAACCTACCGGCCCGACCTGGCCGAAGCCACCTACCGCGCGGTGGACGAGGCCTTTAAAGACCACTTCGGCCATGTGGACCACCCTTTTGAAAGCGGATTTGCGAACTTCAAAAGAACCATGCTCGAAGACCCCTTATTCGACCCCAGCCTGTGGTATCTTGCCATCGCGGAGGGCGAAATTGTCGGCACCTGTTTGTGCCGCAAAGAAGCCTGGGACGACCCGCAATGCGGACACATCCGCTCGCTGGGCGTGCTCCGTCCCTGGCGCAAACATGGCCTGGGGCTGGCGCTGCTGAATCAGTCTTTTGGCGAATTTTACCGGCGCGGCATCCACAAGGTCAGCCTGGGCGTCGATGCGCTCAACATCACCGGGGCATTGCGCCTGTACGAAAAGGCTGGCATGCGCGTCATCCGCCAATTTGACCAGTACGAAAAAGAAATCCGCCCTGGCAAAGAATTACGGGTTCAATAATCTGTAGGGGCGACCCGGTGGGTCGCCCCTGCCTAAAATGGAAACCATCTTGACCACCAATCCCACCCTCCCCCCTGGCTTTACCCTGCGCGCCGCCACCTGGAACGACCTGGAACCGGTTGCCGACCTGATTCGCGCCGTCTGCGAAGCCGATGGCGACCCCGATGACGCCGTCCCAGCCTCCGAAATCAAATCGGAATGGGAAGCGAACTTTGACCTTGAGACCGATGTCTGGGTCGTGACCGACCCAACCGGCAAAGTCGTCGGCTACGAGGAATTTTTCGCCCGCCCCGGCCATGTCAGCCTGCAAGGCGATGGCTATGTCCATCCCAAATTCAAGGGCCTGGGCATCGGCACCGCTCTGCTACACACCCTTGAAACCCGCGCCCGCCGCGAAATGGAAAAAGCCGCCCCCGACCTGCGCGTCTTCATCCGCAACTTCATGACTGTGGGCGATGAAAAGGGCCGCGCCCTGCACGAAGCCGCAGGCTTCCAGCCCGTGCGTTACAACTGGTCGATGCGGATTAACCTGGAGACGGCTCCCGCCAAACCGGTTTTCCCGCCCGGCGTTGAAATCCGCCCATTTAACGAGGCCGAACATCTCTACCCGGTTTATGAAGCCATTACCGAGTCATTTCTCGACCACTGGGGCTTCATCAAACCGACCTTCGAGGACTGGAAGGAGCACCGCCTGGCCCCCGACCGCTACTATCCCGATTTGTGGTTCGTAGCCTGGGCTGGCGACCAAATCGCCGGGGCTTCCATCTGCCGCTATCGCAACGGCATCGGCTGGGTCTGGACGCTTGGCGTCCGCCGTCCCTGGCGCAAACAGGGCCTCGGCATGGCGCTTTTGCTGCATTCGTTCAACGAATTTTACCGGCGCGGCCAGCCCGTCATCGGCCTGGGCGTCGATGCCTCCAATCCCACCGGCGCCACCCGTCTCTACGAGCGGGCCGGGATGCGCATCGAGACCGAATACGTCTGTTACGAGAAAGAACTGCGCCCTGGCCGCGAGTTAGAGGAGTAGAATCATTCCAAAATCTGGAGATTTTGGAGTCCTCTTATGGACATCATCACCGGCAAAATTCTCAAACGCAACGGCTGGCCGGATGGAAAAATCATTGGCCTGGCGAAAGAGGCCGCCGCCAAACTGGCGGAAACCGGCCTGGAACGTGATTCCATCCTGGCCCGGCTGGAGGCTGTGCGCCAGAACCCGGGCAATTTCCTGGCTGATTCTCTCACCGCCGACCTGGCGCGCGAGTGCCTGCGGCTGATACCAAAACCAGCCGAAAAAGCGGAACTGCGCGATGCGCCGCTGCCCTACCCCATTTGGGGCCGCGAGGCGATTGACGAAGGCTCGCTGACGCAAATGGACAACGCCATGCGCCTGCCAATTAGCGTGGCCGGGGCGCTCATGCCCGATGCCCATGTGGGCTACGGACTGCCGATTGGCGGCGTGCTGGCGACCGAAAACGCCGTCATCCCCTACGCGGTCGGCGTGGATATTGCCTGCCGCATGCGCCTGTCGCTCTACGAAGTCTCGCCGCACCTGCTCGGTCAAAAGCCCGGCCTGTTTGAAAACGCCCTCTGGGAGCAAACCGCCTTTGGCCTCGGCGCGGAATGGAAAGGCGCGCGCCGCCCCCAGCACCCCGTGCTGGATGACCCGGCCTGGGACGCCACCCGCCTGCTGCAAAGTTTGCAGGAGAACGCCGCCCGCCAGATTGGCACCAGCGGAACGGGCAATCACTTTGTGGAATAGGGCGCGTTTCGGCTATATGAGCCGCTCCTGGGCCTGCCGCCGGGCGAATACCTGGCCCTGCTCTCGCACAGCGGCTCGCGCAGCGTCGGCTACAAGATTGCTGAACGCTACAGCAAACTGGCAATGGAAAAACACCCCGAACTCGATAAATCCATCCGCCACCTGGCCTGGCTCTCGCTCGATTCGGAGGAAGGCCAGGAATACTGGCTCTCGATGGAACTGGCCGGGCGCTTTGCCTCGGCCAACCATGCCATCATCCACCGCCGCGTGGCGGATGCCGTCGGCCTGAAAGAAGCCGCCGTGGTCGAGAATCATCACAACTTCGCCTGGGAGCAGATTCTGCCCGATGGCCGCAAAGTCATCGTCCACCGCAAGGGCGCGACCCCGGCAGGGAAAGGCGTGCTGGGCGTCATCCCCGGCTCGATGGGCGACCCCGGTTTTGTGGTGCGCGGCAAAGGCGCAGCCGAATCGCTCGAATCGGCCTCGCACGGCGCGGGCCGCCAGATGAGCCGCAAGCAGGCCCTCAACAGCATCCCCAAAGCCGCGCGCGATTCCTATCTCAAAGAACGCGGCGTGACCCTGCTCGGCGGCGGGATGGACGAATCACCCCAGGCCTACAAACCCATCGAACAGGTCATTGCCGCCCAGAGCGATTTGGTGGAGGTGGTCGGCAAATTCAGCCCGCGCATCGTCCGCATGGCAAACGAAGCCGGGGAGTTTTGAGAGAAACCGCATGACAAGATATGCTGTTTTCTCCCGGTCTGCAAACCAGACAAAATCGCTGCGGGTTTACGCTCCGAACCGCAGATTAAGCCTTGAGAGAATTTGCTGGTCGACCGTACCTGGCAGGATGGCCAAAAATGCCTTTGAGATTTTAAAACTTTACGGTATAATGGCGTGCCGCTCAAGCCATTGAACGGCACGCTTTTTGTTTTGTCCATGCCGCTAATTGGAAACACCCCCCAGGTGAGACTTCCATTAAAGAAGCGTTTCCTGTACGTTGTATTCAATTGCAAGCAAGCGGTATCATCTTTCGTAAATGAGGTAAAGGAATGGCCACCAAGCGTACATATCAACCCAAAATTCGCCGCCGGGTTCGTGTTCACGGCTTCCGCTCACGCAACTCCACCGCAGACGGACGTGAAGTGTTGCGCCGCCGCCGCCAGCGCGGACGTTATAATCTGACGGTAAAATCCAATAACCACGTCAAACGGGTTCGCTGGTAAAGCGTTGCGGAGCTGCCTGCTCCAGCCGGCTCGCCAGTCATGATACACGAGTCGTCGGTGAAGCGTCGCTTTCGCCTGACCCGGTCCACCGATTTCAAGCGGGTGCGAAGTGAAGGAAAATCTTACGCGCACCCGCTTGTTGTGTTGGTAGCATCTCGTTCCGAAGAAAGGGTGACACGGGTTGGCGTAAGCGCAAGCCGTTCCATGGGTGGGGCAGTGCAAAGAAATCGAGCCAAACGTCTCCTGCGTGAAGCAATGCGTCCCATGATTCCGTCTGCCCCGGTTGGTTGGGATATCATACTGATTGCCCGCGCCCCCTTGCTCAAGGCACGTTTTCAAGAGGTCAAAACTGCTGTGCAAGGACTTTTACGGCGGGCAGGTTTATCCAAAATAGAATCTCCTGGCGATGTGCGCTGACCATTATTTACCCAACGAATACCCTGATGAGCCAGCCCTGCGTGACCTGCCGCGCAGCATTTGGAACTGGCCGCGCATCCCATTGCTGGCGATGATTCGGCTATACCAGATAACCCTTTCCAAAGCCATGCCGCCCAATACCTGCCGGTTTTACCCGTCTTGTTCTCATTATGGCTACCAGGCCATCTATAAATACGGCGCGCTTAAAGGCAGCATGATGGCAATCTGGCGCATCCTGCGCTGTAATCCGTTCAATCCGGGCGGGGTGGACCCCGTCCCTTAGGAGTTTTGATGAAGTTCAATCGCCTGTTCTTGTTCGCGTTGCTGGCAGCCCTGACCCTCGCGTTGAGCGCGTGCGGCGCGCCCCCCGCCACCAACTGGCCGGGGATTTCAACCGATGGGGAATTGATATATCTCGCAAGCAGCAGCCATGTCTATATCGTCCAGGCCCAAAGCGGGACTGAAGTAACCGCCAACCTCTCGGGGAAAATCACCCCCCTGCGGTTTCCCCTGGAAACGAACGCAAACATGAGTTTTTACGCGCCCCCCGCCCTGACCGGGGATGGCTCGATGGTGATTGGAAGCGCTGCCTCAGCAAGCCACGCCCTCTATGCGGTGGATACGGCTACCGGCAACATTCAATGGAGTTTTGAAGATAGCCAGAAACCCTGGCTGGGAGGCGCATTTATCCTCGATGATGCGATTTTCGCGCCATCGGGCGACGGAACACTCTACGCCTTCGACCGGTCGGGAAGCAAACGCTGGGAAAAAACTCTCTCTCAACATGCGCTGTGGACAAAACCCGTGAGCGATGGAAAATACATCTACCTCGCTACGCTCGACCACATGCTATATTGTCTCGACCCCAATTCTGGAAACATCCTCTGGAGCCAGGAACTGGATAACGGCATCATTGGCTCCCCAACGATTGTGGAAGACGTTTTGTATGTTGGCACACTTTACGGCAACCTGTACGCGATTGACAGCGCCAACGGTTCTCAAATCTGGGTGCAAAAACTCGAAGGCAGCATTTGGGGAACGCCCGGCTTCGGCAATGGCTCTCTCTATGTCGGAACCGTGTTCGAAAAAGCCGGGAAATTCTATGCGCTTGATGTAGCAACCGGCGCAATAAAGTGGTTCAAAGATGAGGAAGGTTCGATTGTCGCCGGCCCGCTCGTCCTCGATGAGCAAGTCATTTACGTGACCGAACAAGGCCGCGTTCAATCACTGGATTTGTCTGGCGCGCCCAAATGGCAGGATAACTTCGAGAAGAACAAAATCTTTACCACGCCCCTGCTCGTCCAGGATACCATTGTGGTCGCCCCAATGGGGTCGCAGTTCCTGATGGTTGCCTATGACCTGAACGGCGCCCAAAAGTGGACCTTTACCCCCGCCAAATAGGACAAAAACCATGTGGGACTTACTGATTGTCAACCCGTTTACGAATATCCTGCTCCTCATCTATGCTTTCGTCGGGGATTTCGGAGTTTCGATTATCCTATTCACCATTCTCATTCGCATTGCCACCCATCCCATCATGGCAAAGCAAATCAAATCTGGCGCGGCCATGCAAGAATTGATGGCATCGGAAGAGTGGAAGAAAATTCAGGAAAAATATAAAAACGACAAAGAAAAACTGGCGCAGGAACAAATGCGCATCTACCAGGAACGCGGCATCAACCCCTTTGGCTCCTGCCTGCCAACCCTCATTCAGTTCCCCATCCTGATTGGCTTCTACCAGAGCATTGTGCGCGCCATTTCGGCCACGCCCATGCAGATGATTGACCTGGTGCGGGGCATCTACCCCTGGCTCGAAAACATCACCCCCAAAGCCAGCCTCTCGGCGCTCATCCCCATCAACAGCCAATTCCTGTGGATGGATTTGGGACAACCAGAGCGCGTCATCATTCCTGGCCTGGCCTTCGGAATCCCTGTCCTGGCTATCATCGTCGGGCTGACCACCTTTATTCAGACCAAATTAACCATGACCCCCTCCGCCAGCCCCAACGACCAGACCGCCATGATGAACCAGCAAATGAGCATTATGATGCCTCTCATGCTCTTCTATTTCTCTCTCAACTTTGCTTCCGGACTGGCTGTGTACTTCATCACCAGCAACCTGGTCGGCATCTTGCAATATGCTGCGCTAGGAAAAGTCAACTGGAACAACCTGTTCGCGTTTGGCCCCAAACAGCCTGCCCCGCCTGCTAAAAAATCAAGCAAGTAAAGAGGTCGCATGGAACGGACAACATTGGAAATCATCGCTCCATCCATCGAAGAAGCCATCTCGCGCGGTGTCGCGCAATTGGGAATTTCGCCGGATATGGTGGATGTGGATATCCTCGATGAAGGCGCCAAAGGCTTTCTGGGATTTGGCGCGCGCCAGGTGCGCGTGCGGCTGACGTTGAAAGCCGCCGAAACAGCCGCCCAATCTGAAGCAGAACCCCAACCCAATCCATCTGAACCTGCCTCTACATCCACCGATGACCATCTACTCAAGTTTGCTGCTCAGACGGCCCGTGACCTGCTCTCAAAGATGAAAATTCACGCCCGGGTTGAAACCCGCTACGGCGAACCAGATATGGACGGCGAAGTCCCCCTGCTGATAGATATCCGTGGCGACGACCTGAGCGTGTTAATTGGCCGCCGCGCCGAAACCCTGAACGCCCTGCAATACATCCTGGCGCTCATCGTCAGCAAAGAAGCCGACCGATGGGTACAGGTGGTGGTGGATGTGGAAGGCTATCGCGCCCGGCGCGAACGCCAACTGCGCCAACTGGCCCGCCGCATGGCCGAACAAGCCATCCGCACCGGCAAACGCCAGGTGCTAGAGCCGATGTCTTCCGCCGAACGGCGCATCGTCCACCTGGAACTGCGCGACCATCCCGATGTCACCAGCGAATCGATAGGCGAAGAGCCAAACCGCAAAGTGACCATCCTGCTTAAAAAATAGCCAGGATGAACCAGAGCCGCAAAATCTCCTGGTTTTGCAGGTCACGCTCCCCAAGATATGACGGCGCAAAGGTGCAGGATGTCACCTTTTGCGCCGTTTTTCGTTGAAAGATGAATATGGACTCAAAAACATTAAACGTCCTCGAATACCCCAAGGTCCTGGAGCGGCTTGCCGCGCATTGCGACTTTTCTGCATCCAAAGAGCTGGCGCGCGCCCTCCAGCCCACCACCTCCTACGACCTGGCCCGGATTCGTTTACAAGAAACCACCGAAGCCCGTCACCTGCTCTCGGTGCATGATGTCGGCATCGGCGGAGCGCATGACATCCGCGAAAAAGTTGAACTGGCCCGGCGCGGCGGCGTGCTGGAGCCGATTGACCTGCTCGATATCAAATCCACGCTCATTTCGTGCCGCCAACTGAAGAAAACGCTCGAAAAATTGAGCAAAGGCGCGACGGAATCCGTCCCAGAACGCCAAAAACGCCAGAAACCGGGCAAAGTGCCAGTAGCCGAACCGCCCATTTTCTTCTACCCGCGCCTGGCCGAACTGGCTCTGGCTCTGCCCTCTACCCTCGGCCTGGTAGACGCCATCTCGCGCGCAATCAGCGACCGGGGCGAAGTGCTGGATTCCGCCTCGCCCAAGCTGGCTGAAATTCGCAAGGAACTGCGGATTGCCCACGAGCGGTTGATGAGCCGCCTGCAAAAATACATCACCGATTCCAGCACCGTGCCAATGCTGCAGGATACGCTCATCACCCAACGCGAGGGCCGTTACGTCATTCCGCTGCGAGCAGAATTCAAAGGGCAGATTAAATCCATCGTTCACGACCAATCGGCCAGCGGGGCCACCCTGTTCGTCGAGCCGCTGGCAGTCGTCGAACTGAATAACGAATACCGCGAGAAGCAGATGGCCGAGCGCAACGAAATCATCCGTGTGCTGGCCGAACTCTCAGCGCAAGTCGGAGCAGTGGCGGCTGAAATCTTGCCCGGCATCGAAGCCCTGGCCGAAATTGACCTGGCGTTTGCCAAAGCCAGGTATGCGGAGGAAATGGACGCGTCAGAACCCATCCTCTCGAAACTCGAAACCTCGAACCCTCGCGCCTCGAAGATTCGGCTTTACAAAGCCCGTCATCCCCTGCTCGACCCGGCTACCGCCGTTCCCAACGACATTGACCTGGCCCCCGGCACGCGCGCGGTGGTTATCACCGGCCCCAACACGGGCGGCAAAACCGTTTCGCTTAAAACGGTTGGCCTGCTGGTGTTGATGGCACAAAGCGGCCTGCACATCCCGGCCCAGAGCGGCTCGGAACTGAGCATCTTTCAGGATGTATTTGCCGATATCGGCGACGAGCAATCCATCGAACAGTCGCTTTCCACCTTTAGCGGCCATATCACCAACATCATCCGCATTCTGAAAAAGATTGACGAGCGCTCGCTGGTCATTTTCGACGAACTGGGGGCCGGCACCGACCCGCAGGAAGGCGCAGCCCTGGCGCGCGCCATTCTCCAACACCTGCTGGAGCGCGGTTGCGTGACTTTCGTTGCCACGCACTACCCTGAACTGAAAACTTTTGCGCATAGCACCGAGGGCGTGGTCAACGCCTCGCTCGAATTCGACATTGCAACGCTGCGTCCCACCTACAAATTGACTCTTGGTCTGCCAGGACGCTCCAACGCCCTGGCAATTGCCAGCCGCCTCGGACTGCCCGAAGCCATTGTGACCGCTGCCCGAAACGCCATCAACCCTGACGAGTTGCGCGCCGACAAACTGCTCGAGGACATCCGCAAAGAGCGCAACCGTTCCAGCCGCGAACGCGAAAAAGCCGAAAAAGCCCGCCAGCGCGCTGAAGAACTCAGTCGTGAGTTGGCTCTCCGCCTCGAAAAAATCGAAGACGAACGCCGCGAGGTCATCGCCCGCGCCAAAGCCGAAGCCGAACTGGAAGTAGAAGTGCTGAAACGCAGCCTGGCCCGTCTGAAAACTGAGATGAAAAAACTGCGCCAGCCAATGGAAGCCCTGCAAAAGCTGGAAGAAAAGGTCGAAGCGGTGGAAACCAAAGCCGCCGCGCCTGTTGAAAGAAAGACGAAAGAAGAAAAAGCACCCGCAGGCGCGCCCGCCCCCTTCAAACTGGGCGAGAAAGTCCTCCTGCGAACGCTCGGCAGCGAAGGCATTCTCACCGCTCTGAGCGAATCGGAAGCCGAAGTGCAGGTCGGCCCGCTGCGGATTCGGGCCAAACTGGGAGACCTTGCGCGCAAGACAGAAGAAGGCGCACAGGAAGAAAGCGTACAAGGACGCAAGAAAAATTCCCATCAACGTGTTTCCCTGCCAGCAACTTCCGTGCCTGTTACCGCATCCCCTGGCATGGAACTCGACCTGCGCGGTCAACGCGCCGAAGACGCCATCCTCCTGCTTGAAAACTACCTCGAAAAGGCTTACATGGTCGGAATGCCTTTCGTGCGCATTATTCACGGCAAAGGAACGGGCGTGCTGCGCCAGGAAGTGCGCGCCGCGCTCAAGGGCCATGAATACGTTACCTCCTTCGAGGAAGGCCATCCCAATGAAGGCGGCGATGGGGTGACGGTGGTAAAAATTGCGAAGGAATAAAAAAAGCAGTGGAGGTTTTCCTCCACTGCTTTTTTACCAGGCACCGCAGGCTATTTGGTCAGAAATGGTCGGGATGATTTCTTGATGAGCAGGTCATATACACCCTTAATGACCTCAAACCCGCCAGCAACCATGATAACTGCCAGGGTAATGGTCATTATCTGTTTAACCATATTGACCAGCACGCCCGCGGCGCTTTGCTCCACACCCGCCTCGACCAATCGCGCGGCATCCAGCGCCAGAATGGGCGGACCTTGCAGCAGCAGATAGGCAATCACCACTCCGGCCACTTTCAGAGCCATTTCGAACCAGCGCGCGGGTGGCGTCCAGCATCCCTGCCGCAGCAGCCAGACATGAAGGGCAATTCCCAGAATCCAGGTGGCGTTAATCCAGGGCAACATCCGAAAGAAGGCATCCGACAGGGCTGGCAGAAAGACCGACACATCGCCAGAGAAGAAGTAGATTCCCAAAACCTGCGGATAAAAGTTGAGCAAAACCAGTCCCAGCGCGGTAAAGGCAATCGTTACAATTAGCTCCCACGGACGAATTTCGTCGGGGTCAGGCTCTTTGGTCAACTCGTTGGGGTTCCAGTCCCCGTCCAGTTCTTTGTCATGGGCAGCCTGAGGAACAAATCGCTCAAGGAGCGCAAAGACCAGCACCAGATTACCAAATGCAGAAATCATGCCGCCCAGATATTCGAGAATGGATTTGCCAAGCAAGCCGCCAAACGATTGCATCGTCAGGTCGCTCGTGCCATAGCGCACGCCAAACCCAATCACAGCCAACACGCTTAAGACAGTGAAGACGATTTTCAGCACCAGCCAGAAAATCGGGAACAGTTTGGGGCCAATCAGGTATTGGGGTGGCAGGTACGATTGGGCGACTTTCTCAGGCGCGCCATATTCCTTGAGCAATTCCTTGACCATTTCATCATCCGCCGGGCGGCCCGCGCGGGCCGCCCGCTCTTCCAGCATATCTTCCAGCGTGGAGCGGATTTCGGTTTCAATATCACCCCGCGACTTGCGCGGCAGATTCTTGCCGATTTCAGAGACATAACGTTCGATGAGATTCATAGTTTCCTTGCCTTTCTGTGATTCCATTCGTTCGTTGTCAACGTCCGTTATCAACGTCCGTTGCCAGCATCCTCTCCATTACAAACACAATTCTGGCCCATTCTTCCTTCAGCCGGGAGAGCATTTCCCTCCCCCCCTGGCTGATGACGTAGTACCGGCGCGGACGGGCCTCTTCCAGCTTCCAGACGGATTGGAGCAGCCCCTGGCTTTCCAGCCGCCGCAGCAACGGGTAGAGCGTACCCTGGTCAAGTTCCAGTCCCTGGTCCGAGAGCAGTTTCAGCAGGGAGTAGCCGTACTGTTCTTCGCCCAGTTGACTCAGCACCGCCAGGACAATCACCCCGCGCCTGAGTTCGAGCATAGTGTTTTGAAGCAGTTCATTCTCCATAGGCTTTTTATCCTTATAATCACATTATACTGTACATAACACAGTATTTCAATATAACCACTATTAAATTTTCAACAATAATAAATAAAATACCTGCGAGTTTTTCACAGCCATAGCCGAAAAACGGAGAGATAACCCTGCGGGTTCAACCGTTTTGTCCAACGCTGCGCATCCAGCCCACCCGTCACATCTGGACAATTTTGGGAAAAATCGTGATAAAATTCGCCCCTGTGTCGGTCAAAACCGACATAAAATGCAGTCCATACGCGCTCGGGGGAGCATGCGCCCCGGGAGAAGTCTGCCGGCGCAAGCGCATTAAAAACACAACTTTATTGGAGCAAGAATATGCCTCGCAGAAGTCTCTCTCAACTCTACCGCGATGAATTTCGCGGCTATACCGTTTCCAAATTTCAGCAGGATGCGCTGGCCGGACTGACCGTTGCGGCGGTTGCCCTGCCGCTGGCGCTGGCCTTTGGCGTGGCCTCCGGCGCCACTGCCGCCGCCGGGCTGGTGACGGCCATTCTTTCCGGCCTGGTCATCGGCGCGCTTTCGGGCGCGCCCTATCAGATTTCCGGCCCCACCGGCGCAATGAGCGCCGTCCTCATTGTCCTGGCCCAACGCTATGGGCTGGAGGGCCTCTTCATCGCCGGTTTGCTTTCCGGTTTCCTGCTGCTTGTCATCGGCCTGTTGCGTCTGGGACGTTTCATCGCCTTCATCCCGGCCCCGGTCATCACCGGCTTCACCAGCGGCATTGCGCTCATCATCTTCATTGGGCAGATTGACAATTTCCTGGGCGTCAAAACCGAAGCCGCCGAAAGCGCCGCGCTCAAGTTCTTCAATTACTTAAAGGGCGGGCTCGTCCCCGATTGGCGCGCTGTCGCGCTTGGCGCAATAGTCATCCTGACCATGCTGCTGTGGCCCACAAAACTGAATGCCCGCTTCCCTGCCTCGCTGCTAGGTATCATTTTGGCAACGGGCCTCAATGCCCTGTTTCAGTGGCCGGTGGCCGTCATTGGCGATATTCCCCAAACCCTGTTACTGGCCGAACGCCTCGACCTGACCCGCATCCCCTGGCAAAACCTGACGAATTTCATCGCTCCCACCCTCACCATCACCGCCCTGGGCGCGGTCGAATCGCTTTTGTGCGGCGCGGTGGCATCCAACATGACCGGCATCCGCCTGCAAGCCAACCAGGAACTGATTGCCCAGGGCGTTGGCAACATGGTGATACCCTTCTTCGGCGGCGTTCCTGCCACTGCCGCCATAGCCCGTTCCAGCGTCGGCATCAAATCGGGCGGACAAACCCGCCTGGTCAGCATCATCCACGCCCTGGGTTTGCTGGCCTCCATGTTCCTGCTCGCGCCCATCATGGCGCGCATTCCGCTGGCGGCGCTGGCGGGCGTTCTCATGGTCACAGCCATCCGCATGAACGAATGGCACGCCATCCGGTTCATCTTCCAGAAGCGCTTCAAAACCGCCATGCTGGCCTTCACCATCACCATGCTCTCTACCGTCACCCTCGACCTGACTCAGGCCATTCTGATTGGCACCTTCATCACCGGCGGCATTTTCCTCAACAACCTGGCCAGCATTGACATCGAAATTCAAGAAATTGACCCCGAAAAACTGGCCCAGCGCGGCATTCAAACCACTGGCAAATGCCGCCATGTGCGCGTGGCCTTCATCACCGGGCCGCTGTTTTTTGCGGCGGTGGGCAACTTCAACGAAGCCTTCAACAACCTGGGCGATACGCACGCCCTGATTCTTTCCATGCGCGGCGTGCCAACCATAGATACCTCCGGCCTGGAGGCCATTCGCAGCCTGTACGAACGGTTGAAAAAACGCGGCGGCACGCTCATGTTCTCTGGCGCGCATGAAAACGTCCGCCGCACCCTGGAGCGCGGCGGGTTGGTGGAAGAAATTGGAGAAGAAAACTTCTTCTGGAGTTCCGACCAGGCAATTGTAGAAGCCGAACGGCGCGGCTGCGCTTTTTGTAAATGAAAAAGGCAGAATGCGGAATGATGAATTTCATTCCGCATTCTGAATCCGGCTTGCGGCGCGGCTTAACCTATCCCTCACTGCCAGCCCTAGGCCGCTTGTGCCGTAATCACGGCATAGAATCACATCCACGCCTTGCCCATCCAGCCAGCGCATGCCAGCGTAAATGTGACGGGCAATGCTGTTTAAGTCTGACCCCATGCGATAGACCACCGCGCCAGCCTGCTCCAACACCCCGGCCTCTTCATCCGCCGCCAGCACGCCGACCTTGCGCGCGAGCCGTTGTTCCGTCAAACAGGCATTTAACGCATCCCAGGCGCGTTCCCCCACGAACAGAATCATCTCGGCGCGAGGGGCATAGTGCTTCTCCAGCAAGCCCGGCGAGGGCAAACCCGGTTCAGCTTTGCGCCTTTGCCCCAGCACCGTCACCGGCCCGAGGACGGCCTCCAGCATCTCGCGCGTCACTCCGCCGGGGCGCAAAATCCGCGCCGGGGTGGTGGAAAGGTCCAGAACGGTCGATTCGACCCCAATCGCCGCCGACCCGCCATCGAGAATGATGTCAATCCGTCCGCGCAGGTCGTGCCAGACGTGCTGAGCGGTGGTTGGGCTGGTATGCCCGAAGCGGTTAGCCGAAGGCGCGGCGATGGGCAGGCCAGATTCTTTCATCAGCGCCAGCGCCACCGGGTGATTCGGCACGCGAACGGCCACGGTTGCCAACCCCGAAGTGACCAAACCTGGCACGGCGGGCTGTTTGGGCAGGATGAGCGTGAGCGGGCCGGGCCAGAAGGCCTGCATCAGCCGGTAGGCTGTTTCGGGAACGGAACGCGCGACCAGCGTGGCCTGCTCCACCCCCGCCAAATGGACAATGAGCGGGTCGGCGGTTGGCCTGCCTTTTGCGGTAAAAATCTTCTGCGCGGCCTGTTCATCCAGGGCATTCGCGCCCAGACCATAAACGGTCTCGGTCGGGAAAGCCACCAGCCCGCCGTTTTTGAGAACTTCGGCGGCGCGGGCAATGTTTTCGGGGGTGGCGGGCAGGAGTTGAGTCATGGCGCTTGGAACGCGAGAGAGTATCTTGCGCTACGGGAGGTTATTGTAGCGCAAGAATCCATCTTGCGCTACAATTGCGCCATTCTGTTTAAGGAGTGTATCATGGATTTCCAAAGCGGTGATTCTGTTTCCCGGCGTATTGCCGTTCTGACCGAACGCGCAAAATATTTGCGCGAGAATAATTTATATTTTTACAATCAACCCGTGCAGGAATTGCGCGGCGGCTCGAAGGTGATTGTGAATGGGCGCGAGATGGGCATGTACGCTTCGTACAGTTACCTGGGTCTGATTGGGCATCCGCGCATCAACGAGGCGGCCAAACAAGCCGTTGAGAAATATGGCACCGGCACGCACGGCGTGCGCACGCTGGCCGGGTCGCTCACCATCCACCGTGAGTTGGAGGAAACGATTGCCAACTTCAAGCGCGCCGAGGCGGCCATCACCTACACATCCGGCTATGCCACCAACCTGACGGTGATTTCCACCCTGATGGGGCGCGGCGACTACGTTTTGTCGGATAAGTTGAATCATGCCTCGATAGTGGATGGCTGTCTGATGTCGGGCGCGGAGTTTCGGCGCTTTCGACACAATGATATGGATGACCTGGAAAAGCGCCTTCAGCAGGTGCCAGAAGGCGCGGCCAGGCTGGTGGTAGCCGATGCGGTTTTCAGCATGGATGGCGATGTGATTGACCTGCCCAAAATGGTGGAATTGTGCCGCAAGTACAACGCTTATCTGATGATAGACGAGGCTCACTCGGTGGGCGTGCTGGGCAAAACCGGGCGCGGCATTGAGGAGCATTTTGACCTGTGGGGCAGCGTCGATATCAAGATGGGGACGCTCTCCAAGACCATCCCCTCGGCGGGCGGCTATGTGGCCGGAAAGAAAGACCTGATTGAGTTTTTGCGTCATGCTTCGCGGGCGTATATTTTTTCGGCAGCCTTGCCCCCGGCGCAGGCCGCAGCGGCCAACGAGGCCTTCAAAGTCATTCTGGATGAACCCTGGCGGATTGAAAAATTGAATCACAATGCCCGTTTGTTTATTGATGGCCTCAAACAAATGGGCTTTGATACCATGCTGACCTCGACTGCAATTGTGCCGGTGCTGTGCGGCACCGATGAACGCGCCTTTGCCCTGACGCGCGCTTGCCAGGAGAACGATGTCTTCGTTTTGCCAGTCGTTTCGCCTGCCGTGCCAGAAGGACTTTCGCGCCTGCGCGCTACGGTGCTGGCCTCGCATGAGGAAGACGAAATCCGGCGCGCGATGGGGATTATTGGCAAAGCCGGCAAGGAGTTAGGGATTATTCAATAGGACAGCGTTTCTGTTCAGCCAATGAACATCAGATGGGCTTAATGCCACAGGAAAAAGCGCTCCGTTGCCAGGAATTCTATCGCAGCGGGGCGCTTATCGATACAGATAGTTTTGCTGGATGTAGTCATAGACGCCAGGCGGCAAGTAATAACGGGAATGCCCGTTGCCCGCAACGCGCTGGCGAATGAGGGATGAAGAAATATCCAGTTGGGGCGCATCTACAAATTGGACTTTGGAATGAATGCCAGGGACAAGCTGCTCCAGCATGCCAGGTTCGATGTTATCGCCGGGACGGCGCATTACGCCAAAAGCATGGACGGCGGCGATGATTTCGCGGGGGCGGCTCCAGCCGGGCAGGTCACTCAGGGAATCCCCGCCGATTAACAAAACCAACTTGCCGGTTGGATATTTTTCCTGGAGCAGGTTAAGGGTATCAACAGTGTAGTGCGGGCCAGGCCGGTCAATTTCCACGCTGGAGAGTTCAAAAACAGGGCTGTCGCTGATAGCGCGGCGCAGCATCTCCAGCCGGTGTTCGAGCGGGGTGATGGGGCGTTCCGGTTTGTGCGGCGGCTGGGGCGTCAGCACCCACAAAACGCGGTCAAGGTTGAGTTGCGCCTGGGCTTCAGCCGCCAGAATCAGGTGGCCAAGATGCGGCGGGTCGAAGGTGCCTCCAAAAATTCCAAGAAGATTCGACATGCCGCGAAGTATAACCCAACCAGGCTTTTCAGGCGCGTCAGAACTTGACTCATTTATCGCAGTACAATATGTTATAATGTTATAACATTTACACCGGAGGCCTTCCCTTGAGCAAACCGACTCCCATTCGGGTCGCCGCCGCCCAATTCGGCGTGACGGAAGACGTTCAGGCCAATTTACGAACCTGCCTGCGGATGATTGACCAGGCCGCGCAACGCAGGCCGGATGTCATCGTGCTGCCGGAGTTTGTCAACCACATCGCCTGGTATCAGGATTCGTCCCACTGTTACGAGGTGGCCGTTTCGCTGGGCGATGCCTTTCTGCAGGCAATCGCCGCCAGAGCGCGGGAACATGCCTGCTACATCAAACTCAACGTCACGCTGCAGCGCGAAGCGGGCAAAGTGACCGGCACGAACATCCTGTTCGACCGCGCCGGGCAGGTAGCCGCGCTCACCGACAAGCAGATTTTGATGGGGAACGAAAACAACTTCCTGCAAAAGGCCTGCGAAATTGCCCCGATTGTGGAAACCGATTTTGGCCGCGTGGGAATGTATGCCTGCATGGATGGCGTCATCCCCGAAGTGGCGCGCGCGCTGGCTGTGCGTGAAGCGCAGTTGTTGCTGAACAGTCTCAATTCTTTCGCGCATGATGAAGCCTCGCTGCACATTCCAGTCCGCGCGGCAGAAAACAAAGTCTTCGTGGCTGCCGCCAACAAGGTAGGGACGCTGGTGCCAGAGCAACTGCGCGAAGCCGTTGCTGCCCGGCTCAAAATTGCGCCGGAGTTCCTGGAAGGCGCGGGCGAAAGCCAGATTGTCGCGCCGGATGGCACGGTGCTGGCAAAAGCGCCGCGCAAAGGCGAATCTGTCATCTTTGCTGAAATTGACCTGTGCGCCGCCGAAGACAAACGTCGCCCCGATGGCACGGATATTCTCAAAGCGCGCCGCCCGGCTCTGTATGCCCCCCTGGGGCGCGAATCCAGACCGGAGGAGCAAGCGCCAGGGACAGCCTCCGCCCTGGGGGCCGTGATTCAGATTTCGGCGCGGGGAATGGAAGCAGTCGCATTCGCCGCGCGGCAAATTGCGGAGGCCGAAGCCGCCGGGGCGCGGCTCATCGTCCTGCCAGAGTTGTTCCACGTCACCAGTCTGCCGCAGGCAGAGCGCCAATCGGAGGAGATGCTGGCCACCCTGCGCGGCACGCTTCATCAGGCCTATGTAGCAACCTCCATCGTGGAAGATGGCGCGCATGTGGGCGTGCTGTTCAATCAAAACGGCATTGTCCTGCGCCAGCCGCAACTCCACCCCTGCGGGCGGCACGCCTGGTCAAGGCTGGGCAATAGCGTGAACGTCTTCCAGTCCGAATGGGGACGGGTGGCGCTGGTCATCGGCGGCGATTGCGTCTTCCCGGAGACGTTTCGCCTGGCAGCATTGCAAGGCGCGGAGGTGGTGGCCTCTCCAACGCAGGTGCTGGAACGCTGGGAAACGGAACTCGGCTTCAAGGAGCGCGCCGCCGAAAACCGCGTCAATGTGCTGGCAGCCAGCCCCACCGGAAGCGGAATATACGCGATTACCGAAGATTTTACGCTGTGGACGGAGTGGAAAAACCGCCCCTTCGATGGCAACATCAATACTCCGGTAGTGACGATGGCAGCCGGTGAAGGGCTGACTCTGGCCGAAATTCACCCGGCGGCGGCAGCCAACAAGATGGTTTCGCACCGCACCGACGTTTTGCATGGCCGGCCCTGGCATCTGGCCGCCCCGCTGATTTCATAAGCCCATGCACAACATGCACAAAGAAAGGAGTTTCCTCATGAGCGGAGATACCGTTCAACACCTGGCCGACGTGCTGGATGCCCATGCACCGGTCAACAACACCGAAGTTTTCCACTACCTGCTGAACGTGCGCGAACAGGCCTGGGACATCATTCGCTCCAGCCTGAATCTGCGCGAAGACCGCAAATGTCAGGATATTCAACACATCCCCGACCTGCAAGGCAACATCGTGGGAAACATTCACACCTACACCGGCGAGCGGATAGATTGGATTGTCCGCTCCTGGATTGGCAGGCCGGAAACGGGCTTTACCAACATCCATCTTACCTGCTGGGTGAACGAGGAAATTGACGTACCGCACCTGGGCATGGCGCTTGGCACGGCGCCGGATGTCTTCTGCTATGTGGATTTTCTGCCGCGCTACGATGCGCCGGTCAGTTTCGACCATCTCCACCAGTACCACGAAACAATGAACGAAACCTGGATTGCCCTGCGCCGCAACCCGGCCTACAAAACCTTCAACCCGGTGCATCTGTACACCCGCAGCACGCTCTCGCCAATTGCGGTGTGCGGCCTGCTGCCGTTTGCCGATTTCCAAGCCATCGTCGAACCGGTCATGCTGCAATACGTCCGCAAATGGGTGGAACTCGTCCAAACCGCGCAGCCCGTTCCCCCAGAAAAGCGCGCGGCGCTCCGGCAGCGCGATGAAATTCTGCGTCGAACGATTGTGGAGCAGGACCCGGCCAACATCCTGGCCGACCGCATGTTGGGCGTGCCAATGCGCGAGCGGCTGGTGCGGATTCTTCATGCGGCAGAGCGGGAGTAAGCGCAACGCCCTATGACGCCGATTTCTCTTCATCACCCCGTTCTGATTGCCGGCGCCGGGCCGGTGGGGCTTTCGCTGGCGCTGGCGCTGGCGCGCGCTGGCATTCCGGCGGAAGTCTTTGAGCAGGATGCAGAACTGAACACGCAAATCCGCGCCAGCACGTTTCACCCCAAAACGCTGGAACTGTTTGCCCGTTGGGGCGTAATAGACGACCTGTTGCGGCACGGTCACAAAGTCAGCCGCTTGCAGTATTGGGAGCGCAGCCCCCTGCGCCTGATTGCCGAGTTTGATTACGCCCTGATTGCCGGAGATACCCCCTACCCCTACCGCCTGCAATGTCCGCAGCACATCGCAACCCGCGTGCTGAAGCCTGCCGTTCAGTCGGCTGGCGGTCAGGTTCACATGGCGCACAAACTGATTGATTTTGCCGATTACGGAACGCACGTCCGCGCGCGCTTTGAGACGCCGCAGGGAGTGGTAGAACGCGAGGGCGCTTATCTGGTGGGCGCAGATGGCAGTCACAGCACGGTGCGAAAGCAGTTGGGAATCGGCTTTCAGGGCAAAACCTATGAAGACCGCTTCCTACTCATCGGCAGCGACCTGAAAATGAGCGACCTGCTGCCCGGCGCTGCGCCGGTGTGTTACATCTTCGACCCCCAGGAATGGGTCATCATCCTGAACCTGCCGGAGATTGTGCGCGTGGTGTTCCGCATGGCGGATGAAGAAAACGAGCAGGAAGCCCTGAGGGAAGAAAACCTGCGGGCGCGGATTGTCGGTTTTTTTGGAACAGTGCCGCCTTACCAGATTAAAACCACCCAGTTATACCGCGTCCATCAGCGCGTGGCCGATACCTTCCGCATGGGCCGGGCGATTCTGGCAGGAGATGCGGCGCACAACAACAACCCCTCCGGCGGGATGGGGATGAACAGCGGCATTCACGATGCCGCCAGCCTGGCAGAAAAACTGGAGCGAATTGCGCGCGGCGAACCGGATGACCTGCTGGATGAATATGCGCGCGAACGGCGCGAGTACGCCGTTCAATCCGTACAGTTATATTCCGACCAGCAATACCGTAACCTGGTGATGAGCGCGGAAGAAGACCGCCGCCGCCGCAACGCAGAACTGGCCGAAACCGCCCGCAACCCGCAAAAAGCGCGCGCCTACCTGTTGCGCGCCAGCATGTTGGAAGAACGGATGGGAGCGGCAACCTCCTGACATCATCCACCCTGTTTTGCGGTAACCAGAAGGAGGACAGGCATGAAAACCTGCGGTCATTTCATTCACGGACGGCAAGTGCCAGCCTCTGGCGGAGAGACCTTTGCCAGTTACGCGCCAATGACCGGCGAAGTGCTGGGGTATGCAGCGCGCGGCACAGCGGCAGATGTCGAAACCGCCGTGCAATCGGCGCAGGAGGGATTCGCACACTGGTCCGCCCTGCCGCCCTACGAGCGCGAGAAAATCCTGCTGCGCTGCGCCGAGAACGTGGAAGCCCACTTCGACCGGCTGCTCCATCTTCTAATTGACGAAAGCGGCTCCACAATCATCAAAGCCCGCTACGAAGTGCTTTACACCGCCTCGGCCTTTCGGGCGGCGGCAGGCGAGGCGCGGCGGCTGTATGCCGATACCCTGCCCAACGAAAAACCCCACCGTCTTTCGCTGGTGGTGCGCGAACCGCTCGGCGTGGTGCTTGCCATTTCGCCTTTCAACGCCCCGCTGGTGCTGCTGGCAAAGATGATTTGCTTCCCGCTCGGCGCGGGCAACGCCGTGATTGCCAAACCCTCCGAAGAGACGCCCCTGATTGCGGTGGAACTGGCCGAAGTGTTACACGAAGCCGGATTGCCGCCGGGCGCGTTCAACGTCGTCACCGGTTTTGGCGCGGAATGCGGCGAACCCCTGGCGCGGCACCCGGCCATCCGCGGAATTGCGCTGACCGGCTCCACCGCCACCGGCGTCAGAATCGGCGAGATTGCCATCCGCTCCATGAAGCGCCTGCAACTGGAACTGGGCGGCAAAAACCCCCTGCTGGTGCTGAAGGATTACGAGCCTCAGAAAGCGGCGGAAATCGCCGCGGTAGGCGCTTTCACGCATGGCGGGCAGATTTGCATGTCCAGCGCGCGGATGATTGTGGAAGCCCCCAACGGGCGCGCCTTTGCCGAAGCCCTGGCGCGCAAAGCCCAAAGCCTGCACCTGGGCGATTTGCGCGATGAACGCACGGCTTACGGGCCGCTCATCAACCAGCGGGCAGTGGAGAAAGTTCTACGGCATGTGCAGGCCGCCCGCCAGAGCGGCGCGGAAATCCTGACCGGCGGAGACGTGCATCACGGCCTGGTCTTCCAGCCAACGGTCATCTACAACCCGCCGCGCAGCGGCCCCTGCTGGGAAGAAGAAACCTTCGGCCCGGTGGCAATGGTGACCGAAGCCGCCTCGCTGGACGAAATGATTGCCCTTGCCAACGAAAGCGACTACGGCCTGAGCGCCGGAATCCTGACCAACGACCTGCAACGCGGCATGAACGCCGCGCGGAGAATCCGCTGCGGCTCGGTGCATGTCGGAACTCACTCGTTTCAATCCGACCCGCTGGCGCCCATTGGCGGTTATGGCATGTCGGGAATCGGCAGGAGCGGCGGCAAATATTCGGTGGAACACTTCACCGAATTGAAATGGATAAGCCTGGAATTAGAGGAAACGCCCAGACCCTTTTAGGATAACGGGAAAACGTCTGAAGAGGCGCTCCCCTCCCCTTTTGCCTCGGGAAAGGAGACGGGAGCGAGAGCATCTGGCTCAATGCTCCCGCAGCAAACTGCCGCAGCCATACACCTTGTCTTGAATGCCATTGTCGCGCAGCGCCATCCACCAGGTGGCGGCGTTGATGGCAATCACCGGTTTACCCAGCCAGCGTTCGGCTTCATCGGCCAGGCTCACCATGCACAGATTCGTGCCTACCTGCACCAACGCATCGGCATCTTTGTTGACCTCGATAAGCGCCTTTCGCAGTTCATCCTGCGAAACGTGAGCAATTGCTATCGCCGTCGGGCAGCGCAGCCCCTTGATGGCCGTCACCTCGAATCCCAAATCGTTAAAAAAGCGGATAACGTTCCGGTCTCCAATCGGCTGGTAGGGCGTCACCACGCCGATTTTCTTCGCCCCGAACAACTTGAGCGCGCGTTCGCACGCTTCAGCCCCGGTTGCCACCGGAAGACCGCCCGCCCAATCGGAAATCATTCTGGTAAAACGGCGGTTTCCCTCCACCCCATCCCAAAACGTCTCGGCGCTCATGCCCATTACCATATAATCCGGCTCGGCAGTGAGAACGCGTTCCACCGCATACTTGATTTCCACGCGGATTTGTTTGAGCAGATTTTCAAACGCCTCGTCACTGCTCAAATTCTGGTCGCGAATGTGAATGCGGGAAATGTGCGGCGTCACGCCCGGTACGGTCATGCGGTAGAACTCTGGTTCGACAATCGTGTTCGTGCTGGGAATGATGACGCCGAATTTCTTGCGGTAGCCGAGCTGGTCGGTCATAGAGAAACCTCCTGAACAAGAAATCAGTGAACAACCGCCAAAAGCCAGAACCAACTGGATTTGCCCTGACTATCTTGACGGATTATCCTAAATGTTATAACATTATAACATTCATGAACGAGATGTCAACCATTCGCAAAGGCTATGCCGATACGCCCGATGGGCAGGTTCACTACCGCGCCCTTCGCCTGCGGGAGGGAACGCCGCTCATCCTGCTGCATCAAACTGCCAGTTCCGGGGCGATGTTCGAGCGATTGATGCGGCTGCTGGGCGATTCTTTCCCCCTCCTTGCGCCGGATACGCCCGGCTTTGGGGCTTCCTTTACACCCCCGCCCAATTTCACCATCGCCTATCTCGCGAATGCGCTCTATGCCGCCCTGCGGCAGCTTGGCGTGGAAACTTGCTTCCTATTCGGTCATCACACCGGCGCGGCGCTGGCCGTGCAAATGGCCTTCGACCACCCGGGCTTCGCGCGGAAACTGGTTTTATCGGGGCCGCCGTTGTTGAACGAAGCCCAGAAAAACGCCCTGCAAGCCAGCCTCCAGCCATTTGCCCTCGCCGAAGACGGCGCGCACCTGGTTCAGGCCTGGCAGCGCATTCGCGGACGCGACCCCGCCCTGCCGCTGGAAACGGTTCACCGCGAGGTGCTGCTCACCCAATCGGCGCGGCAGGCCGCCGGGAGAGCATATCAGGCCGTCTTCGAGCAGCCGTTCGGCGAACAGCTGGCCGCCCTCCCCATGCCGGTTCTGGTCATGGCCGGGGAAAACGACACCCTGCGCGCCTGCCTGGAACCGGCTTATGCCCTGCTGAAGCAGGGCGCGATGAAGGTTATCCCGCACCAGGGGCCCTACCTCTGCGACCAAAACCCCCAGGCGGTGGCAGATGTCATCCGAAATTTCCTTCAGGAGGCATGAGAGATGTTGACTATCGCGTATGTTGCCTTCGTCGCGGCCTTCGCTGCGCTGTTCTGGCAGAGCATGCTTGTTTACCGCGCCCGCCGTTCCTCCTACACCCTGTTGCTGGCAATTGTGCTGGCCGGGCTGGCCTACGATACATTTACCATTCTGATAGGCCGCTTTTTGGGCGAGGGTACCCTGCTGCAAACCCTGAATGCCGGGCGCTACCTGGTGCATGGAATTGCCACGCCCTCGATGATGATTTTTGCCTTTGGCGTGCTGCGCAGCGGAAACATCGGCTGGGCGCAAAGCCGCGCGGCGCACATTGGGGTTTGCGTTTTCACCACCCTGCTGATTGCGCTGGGCATCTATCAAGACGTGATTGCGCTCGAACTCGCGCCCCGAACCGTCTTCGACACCCTGCGCTACGTGAACGAAGGCGGCATGAAAGGCCCGCCCATCCCGGCCCTGCTCACTATCTTCTTCCTGATTGCGGCAGGCATCTTGCTGGGACGCGGCACGGGCTGGTGGGGGCTGACGATTGGCGCCCTGCTCATGTTCCTGGCCGCTGGGGGCGGCATGGGCGACCGCTTCTATCTCGGCAATCTGGGCGAAGTGGCGCTCGGAATCGCCAACGTGCTGACGGCGCGCAAGTTCCTGTCCTGACTCACCCGCCCAAACAGGAGAGACGCATGGAAACTTACTCCCTCCCTCTCGCAATTGAAGACTTCCTACCGGTCATTTTTTCCTCTATCGGGTTTTACTTCGTCAGCCGAATGGCGAACGCCCAAAAACCGGCGCTGGGCGTGATGGCCGCTCTGGGCTGGATTTTTGTCACCCTTGGCGGCCTGCTGAAAGCCATTTGGAAACTGGTGATGGCGCTCACCCAAACGCAGGTCAACCTGGTGTGGTTTGATAAAGGGATGTTCATCTGGATGTCTGCCGGGTTCACCCTGCTGGCCTTCGCGTTGTGGTTCCTGAGCGAACTGCGCGCCGGAAGACAGCCCCGCCGCATCTGGGGCGGCCCGGCGGTCATTGGCATCCTCAGCCTGACAGCCATCGCCTTCACCGGCTTTCCCGACCCCAACATCAACACCTGGCGGTTCATCCTGCTCGGAATCATGACCCTCGGCAACGTGGTGGTGATTTTCCTGCTCATCCAGCAGGCGCGCTCCTTCGGACAGAACGGACTGGTGGTGCTTTTTCTCGTCCACATCAGCCTGGTGTTCGTCCTGAGCGGCCTGGCGCGCATTCCCAATCAGACCATCCCCCTGCAATGGACGGAGCAGCTGCTTAACACCTTTTCGCAGGGCGCATTTGCCTATGCCGCCTGGAAACTGCACGGCCTGATGACCGCTTCTCCCGCCCGGGCGTAGCCTGCCAGGAATGATATGAGCGACCTTCATGCCAGCTATCGGGGCGTCTTCGATGGGCGCATCGGCTTTGGGAAGCACCCCGCCCTGTTGATTGTGGACTTCATCAATGCCTACATCACCCCCGCCTCGCCGCTCTACGCGCCGGATGTAGTTACAGCCGTGAACGAGACCATTCCCCTGCTCGAACAGGCGCGCCGGAAGCAAATCTCCATTGTTTACACAAAAGTTTTGTACAACAGGAACTTCAAAGACGGCGGTCTGTTCGTCCAGAAAGTACCAGCGCTTAAAAGGATGGTGGAGGGCGAACCGCTGGCCGAAATCGTACCGCCACTGACGCCCCTCGAAACGGACATCGTCATCGTCAAGCAATACGCTTCCGCCTTCTTTGGTACGCCGCTCGCCGCCGCGCTGACCGCCCTGGGGGTGGACACCCTGCTCCTGACGGGCTGTTCCACCTCCGGCTGCATTCGCGCTTCCGCCGTAGATGGAATGCAGCATGGCTTCCGCGTCATCGTCCCGCGCGAATGTGTGGGCGACCGTCACCCGGCACCGCACGAGGCCAACCTGTTCGATATCCACGCCAAATATGGCGATGTCGTCTCAAAAGCCGAAGTGATGGCCTATCTGGAAGGACTTTAGAAACGCACAACCGCTTTTCGACCACTCCATCATCATAAGGAAACCTCTCTCCCGATGAAACCCCTGCACGGAATTCGCATCCTTGACCTGACTCACATGCTCAGCGGGCCCTATGCCGGAATGATACTGGCCGACCTGGGCGCGGAAAGCATCAAAGTTGAACCGCCCGGCACCGGCGAAGGCACGCGCCGCCTGCTGGAAAAAGACCCCAAAAACAGCCTGAACGGCTTTGGGGCCTACTTCATGACCCTCAACCGCAACAAGAAGAGCATCACGCTTGACCTGAAATCGGAAAAAGGGCTCTCCCTCTTTTACGAACTGGTCAAAACCGCCGATGTCGTTCTGAGCAACTTCAGCGCGGGGGTCACCAAACGACTGAAGATTGACGATGCCCATCTCTCGCAGGTCAACCCGCGCATCATCACCTGTTCCATCACCGGCTTTGGCGAAACCGGCCCGGCGCGCGACCGCACCGCCTTCGACATGGTGGCGCAGGCGATGGGCGGCGGCATGAGCATCACCGGTCAGCCGGGCGGCCCCCCCATCCGCTCCGGCATCCCCATCGGCGACCTGGGCGGCGGGTTGATGGGCGTCATCGGCGTCCTGGCGGCTTTGCAGGCGCGTCATCTCACCGGGCGCGGTCAGCACGTGGATATTTCCATGCTCGATGCCCAAATCAGCCTGCTCAACTACATGGCCACCATGTATTTCCTCTCCGGCGAAATTCCCGACAAACTCGGCAACGGCCACTTTGTGCATGTGCCGTATGACACCTTCCAATGCTCCGATGGCTACATCATCATCGCCGTCATCACCGATAACTTCTGGACGGCGCTGATGGAGGTGGTGGACGCGCCCGATTTGAACACCGAAGAAAACAAAGGCCAGCCCGGGCGCTGGAAAAACAAAACCCTCATCAACCGGCGGCTGAACGAACTGCTCTCCACCAACACGCAGGCCTACTGGCTCGAACGCCTGCAAGCCAGACGCATCCCCTGCGCGCCGGTCAACAACCTGGCGCAGGCGCTTTCGGATGAACAGGTGCTGGCGCGCAACATGGTCATCGAAGTGGCCCACCCGCTCGGCGGCTCGGTGAAAATGCCCGGCAACCCCATCAAACTATCCGAAACGTATGAAGATACCTATTCGCCGCCCCCTCTGCTGGGGCAACACAACCGCGAAGTGTACACATCCCTGGGGCTGAGCGAAGCAGAACTGGCCGCCTTGCAGCAAGAAGGCGTCATTTGATGCCCTCGTTTCTTCATTCGGGAGTTCCATGTTCATCCGCGAAAACCGGCTCAAACGCAAACTCACCCAGGGACAGCCAGCCTTTGGCGTCATCTCCACCTCCGCCGACCCGCAACTGGCCGAACTCTTTGGGCTGGCAGGCTTCGATTACTACATGCTGGATGCCGAACACGGCCTGCTGCCGCCCGAACAGGTAACCAGCGTCATCCGCGCCTGCGAACTGACCGGCCTGACGCCGCTCATCCGCATTGGGTCCAAAGACCCCAAACTCATCCTGCAATATCTGGATTCCGGCATGATGGGCGTGATGATGCCCGATTTGCAAAACGCCGCCGAAGCGCGCTGGCTGATAGACGCGGTGAAATATCCCCCGTCTGGCAGGCGCGGCGTGGGCGTCTCGCGCGCTTCGGCCTACATGGCCTACAGCAGCGAAGCGCCGCGCTACCTGGAATTTGCCAACGCCGAAACGATGGTCATCCCCCAATTCGAACACCCCGCCCTGCTGCCGGAACTGGAAGCCATGCTCGCTCTGCCCGGCGTGGATGCGCTCGTCATCGGCCCGCGCGACCTCTCGCTAAACATGGGCTTCCCCGATGGCCCCAACCACCCCGAAGTGCAGGCTGTCATTGACCAAGTGTTCGCCCTGTGCAAAAAAACCGGCGTCCCCGCCGGAATCACCGCCGCCGATTTCCCCGCCGCCCAATCCATGCTGGCGCGCGGCGCGCAGATGATTTTAGGAATCGCGCAAATGTTGATTTTGAACGGCGCCAGAACCCTCCTGCCCTCCTCGCCAGCCAGCCCGAATCGTTGAAGCCATGATTACTCTCACCCACATCAACACCCGCGCCACCCGCGTTTTCATGGGGACTCTGACTGGTGGTCAGGACATTCACCAGGCATTGGCCGAAATTGCCCGCGCCCATAACATCCAGGCCGCCACCTTCGACCTGCTGGGCGGGCTGATGGAAGTGGAACTGACCGAATACGACTTCGTGAACCACATCCGCAAACCGCCGCTGGTTTTCCGTCGCCCGCTGGAAATTCTCTCCGGTCACGGAACGATTGCCCGCCTGGAAGGAGAACCGCACGTCCACACGCACCTGCTGCTCTCCTTTCGAGAGGAAAGCGCCCCCTACGGAATCGCGCTCATCGGCGGACACGCCACCCGCGCCCTTGCCTTCGCAGTCGAGTTCACCCTCGCCGCGCACGACGGCATTCCTCTGCGCCGCGCCCGTCACCAGGCAACCGGCCTGCAACTGTGGGATTTGCCTGCCTTCAGGCATGACTTGACATGAACGCGCTTTACAGGTATTATTGTTATAACGTTATAACATTTACGCCTGAAAGCAGGTTCTTCATGTCCAAAATTGACCGCTCTTCGCCGCTCCCCTTGCGCTACCAGTTGAAACAACATTTGCTGGAAAAAATCGAATCCGGAGAATGGAAACCCAACGACCTGATTCCCTCCGAGCAGGAATTACAGGAAATGTTCGGCCTCAGCCGCATCACCGTGCGGCAAGCGCTCAGCGACCTGGTGTATGACGGTCTGCTCATTCGAGAACGCGGGCGCGGCACCTTCGTTGCCCCACCCAAAATGACCCACAGCCCCGAAGAGCGCAAAGGTCTGACAGAGTTCATGACCGAAAAGGGCATCCGCCCTGGCTGGCAGGTCCTCGAACAGGGCTATCTGCCTGCGGCAAAAGAAATCTCCGCGCACCTGCGCCTTGCGCCGGGCAGCCGGGTGTACCGCATCCGCCGCCTGCGCCTGGCCGATGACCAGCCGATTGGCTGCCACACCGCCTATCTGCCGGAATCCATCGCCGGGCAGATAGACCAGAATAAATTGACCGAAGGCGGCTCGCTGAACTATCTCCATCACCTGCCGCAAATGGCCGGTTCGCGCGCTTCGCGCTCCATTGAAGCCGTTGCCGCCACCGAACTGGACGCCCGACTGCTGCACATCCCCACCGGCACGCCCATCCTGCTCATCGAACGCCTGGTCACCAGCGCATCCGGCGAGGTCATCGAATTCTTGCAGGCCCGCTACCGCGGCGACCGCTTCAAATACCAGATTGGAGACTGAACCACCCATCAGCCTCTCCCCTTCCTTCAGGAGAACCCATCCATGACCGCCAAAAACTACGGAGACCCGAAATCCACCCTGCCCTACCAGTGCTTCATGGGGCGCTGGGAAGGCCTGTGCAAAACATTCAGCCCCAAAGGCGAATTCATCGAAGCCGCTGCCGTTCACATGGACGTTTATTGGAACGAGGTCGGCAAATCGTGGCACCTGATGGAAGATTTCGAGAATCTCTACGAAGTCGGTAAAACGGTTTTCCACTCTGATATTACCGTTGAAGGCAAATTCTGCTGGGCGGTCAGTGACCAGTTGAGCCTGCACGGCACAGAATTGACCCCCTACAACTACGTCTTCACGATTGACAGCAAAGTCTCGAACACTATCGTCTATAACAACCACTACTTCCTCGACCCCAACAACCGCCGCATCATCACCCACAAGGTGAGGGACGGCAAAACGCACATTTTCCAGATTCAGGACTTCGTGCGAGTCGTTCAGCCATAGCGCAGAAAGGCCAGGCGATGATTATTCAATCCGCTCCCCCCGGCGCGCCCCATTTCGCCATCGAACAGCCCGACCACACCCGCACCTGCGGCCAGCTGGCGCGCGCTTTTGGAAACGATGAGTTTGCGCCACCCCACCCGCGCGATTGGGTGGTGTACATCGTGGAACATCACGACGAAGGCTGGATTCCGATAGACGCGCTGTGCGAACAATCTCCAGCCACCGGCCTGCCTCACCATCTGACGCAAACGCCCTTGCCCTATCTCATCCAGACCAGCAAAGGCTCACCCGATTTCAACGAACGTTACCATCCCTACTGCGGACTGCTTTCTTCCATGCACACTTACGGCCTGTTCAACGGGCGCTACGGCCTTTCAGATTTCATTTTCATAGACAAAATCCCACCCGAACACAAAGCCGCCGCCGAAGCCATGCTGAACGGCGAACTGGAGCGTCAGGCGCGGCTGAAAGCCGCCCTGGCCGCCGACCCCGCCACCCGTCCCTGGGTGGAAGAACGCGCCCTGTTTGAGAATTACAAACTCCTGCAATTCTTCGATACGCTGGCATTGTACTTTCACACCACGCACCCCCAGGCGCGCAAAGAAACCCGTTTTTTGAACGTACCGGATGGCAAAGGCCGTGACCACACCCTCACCATCCGCCCCCACGACGAGGCAACCTGCGTCCTCTCCCCCTGGCCGTTCGAGGGCGATTCGCTGGAAGTTTCGGTCGAAGGCCACTACATCACTCCCCACCCCCCCGGCGCCGACTTCCAGGCCATTTTTGCCCAAACGCCCAAACAAAAACAGTTCTACCGCCTCGCGCGCCAATAACCCCCGCTCCACCATTCCTCATTCCTAATTCATCATTCACCATTCTGCATTCACCATTCCCTATGTCTTCCTCCAACTTCCAACAAAGCATCGGACGCTGGGCAGGCAACGCCGAAGCCTTCGATAGCTATGGCCACTTTCTCGGCAACGGCTCGGATTATCGCCACGTGCAGGCGCTGGAGCAGGGCCGCGTGCGAATTGACGTTTCTTTCGTCGGCCCGTTCAAACACAGCGGACACTACTTCATCCAGACCGAAGATGACCATCGCCTGTATGAAGGCCCGGCCAACATCGGCTATGCCGAAGCCTTTGGCGAAACCCTGGTAGATGCCAACGCCTACTGGCCGGCGCTGGGCATGAGTCAGCGGTTCTTTTTGATGATTGTGGATGGCAATTTGCAACTCTCGCTGGCGCACATGTCACGCGGCGAACATCTGATGTACGTCATCGTAGGTCAAAATGACCGTGTGCCGGATGAAACCCCCGTCCCTCAGCCGCAGGTGGTGAGCGGCACGCACTACGACCTGAGCGAAGACCCTGCCGCCGGGCGCGCCAGCCTTCTGCTCCACCGCCCAGGCATGTGGCAGGGCGAACTGACAGCCTTCAATGAACGGCGCGAATCGCTGGGGCAATTCACTTACCTGGAAACCCGCCAGGGAGCGCATCTCCACCTGCAAGGAGGCGCTTTCGACCCGGCCCCGCGCCACATCACGCTCCATACCAATCAGTGGCAAGCCTGGACGAGCGCAGATTCTGACGTGGTGGGCAGTTACTCCCTCAGCGGCGGACGCGCCTTGAGCGGGCAGTTCTATCACCGGGCAGTGCGTCTGCGCTGCTGGCAGCGAGAAGTCGTCACGCTGGATGGAACGCGCAAAACCATCGTCCAGCACTGGTATCGCGGCGGCGAGCGAATCGGCTCGCAATTTGGCGTGCTGACCTTCCAACCGGTAGTACCGTGAGCCAATCGGCCTCCTTTCTCGGCGCGTGGCTGGTGAGCGAATACGTGTATGCCCCTTCGGGCGAATACGTCGGGCAGGTGCGGCAAAGGCGAATCCTACAGCCGCAGGGCGAAACCATCCGCGTCATTCAGCACTGCGCGCCCGTCGAACCAGCAGAAACCCTCTCCGCGGAGACTCAGAAAGTCATCGAAATCATGAACGCGCGAATCGGCGAATACGTCTTCGAGTTGAAAATGAGCGGCAAAGCCCGTCGCTACCTCGGCCCCGATGTGCTGGGCGGCGGATTCTCCTGGATGGAGGGCGTGCTGACGGCGCGCGGAATCTGGCCGCGTTTTGGCTATAACTTCACCTCGTTTTCAATTTTGCTCACGCCGCGCCGGCAGGTGACCGGCGGCAGATTCTTCATCGCCAATCAGGAAGCCGCCGTCATCGTTGGCGCCGCCACGCCGGAAGACGAGGGCTTTCCCACCCTTGAGCCGCTTGCGCTCCAGGACGCGCAGGGACAGATGTTCATCCTTTCGCCCAATGGCAACCTGCTCAAAACGCTGCCTATCCGCGCCGCGGATTTGGCTTTCAAGGAGATTCCGCCCCTGACCGGCCGAGTCCAGCGCTACGGCGCGCTGCGCGAAATCGAAACCGTGAGCGCCCCCGGTGAAACGCTCTCCTGGCTGGAAGTGAGCGACGCACAAAACGGGATGGCCGCCGGTCTGCGAAAGCGAATCTGCGATGAAAAGCTGCACTCTGTTGAAGTCTATTTTCTGAACCAACCCGCCCCAACGCCATGATTCGCGCCCTGTTCGATTCCACCCTGCTGCCAGATGCCCCGGCGCCCTACCACGCCCTGCAAGTCAAGGCATATTACCCTGCCGCGCCCTCCGGCAGCGAGCGCGAACGCATGACCGGTCAGATTATGGCGGATAGAACCCTTGCCCCCCTGCCGGTGGTGATTTTCCTGAACGGAATCAACATCGGCATCGAAAGTTATCACTGGCTGGCGCTCGAACTGGCAGGCGCGGGCTTCGTCACCGTGCTTTACACCCACATTGCCGAAACCCTGCCGGGCGTGATTGGCCTGACCCCCGGCATAGACCTTTCCAAAGCACAGCCCGAAACTTACGGCAACGCCCCCACCTGCCCGGCCATTGCCCCCATTCTGGAGTTGCTCGCGCGCTGGAACGCGCAGGAAGGCCACCCCCTGCATCAAATGCTGGATTTGGAGCGCGTTGCGCTGGGCGGTCACTCGGCAGGCGGAACGGTGGCATTACAGAGCGCGCGCTTCTTCCCGCAAATACAGGCCGTCTTTGCCTACGCCGGGCATACGATGGCTTCCACTCTGCTCGGTTTTCCGCCCGGAACAGTGCTGCCGGTTTCCGCCAGGCGCATTCTGCTGATGCGCGGCGACCGGGACGGGGTGATTGCCGCCAGCCGGGCGCGCTATGGAACGGATTCCGCCCGCCACGACCCGGTTTCGGCCACCTTCGAGGCCGCCAGCGCCGAAGAAATCTGGGAGGTGCTGCTTTCAGGCGCCAATCACTTTTCGATAGCCCATCCCGTAGATGAAACCAGCGGGCGAATCTTCCTCGATGAGGAGATGACCCGCCCGGCGGCAGAACTGCGCGCCCAAATTGCCAGCCTGATTCTGGCCTTTTTGCAGGGCCGGGAAATACAGGGGGAGCCTGGTGTCATGCGCCACAGGATGGCTCATCCACGCTGAAGAACCCCATGAAAGCCGGTTCTCACCGATTGCAATCGGATTTTCTCGAAAAGGAGTAACCCTATGCTCAAGAACTTCTGGTGGCCGCTCGAATTTTCCCACGTCGTCAAAAACAAACCCATCCGCGTGACGGCGCTGGAACAGGAATTCGTCATTTACCGCACGCCAGACGGCAAGGCGCATGTAATGAGCGACCTGTGCGTGCATCGCGGCGGGGCGCTTTCGGATGGCTGGCTGCAAGGAGATTGCATCGTCTGCCCGTATCACGGCTGGGAATACAAGCCGGATGGGGCGTGCGTCAAAATTCCCGCCCACCCGGAGATGACCCCGCCCAAAAAGGCGCGCGTTGATTCGTACCCCACCCTTGAAAAATACGGCTACATCTGGGCCTTCCTGGGTGACTTGCCCGAAGCGGAACGCCCGCCCTTCCCCGAATTACCGCACTTCGACAACCCCGATTTCAAAATCATTCGCGGCACCTTCGAGTGGCCGGTCTATTACGAGCGCGCGCTCGAAAACTCGCTGGATGCCGCGCACGCGCCATTCGTGCATGGCGGCGCCTTTGGCAACCGCGAAGAACCAGATATTCCCGATTACGATGTCAGCCATTCCCCCCTGGGCGCGGAAATGACCGTCACCCTCAAGCCGCCCAAGCGCAACATCAAGGGACTGTGGAACCGGCTTTACAAAGAAGACCGGCCTGGCGTAAAAACCCGCGCGGCTTTCTGGATGCCCTGCATGACGCTGCTCGAAGTCAACCTGCCGATGGGCAAGATGGTGCTGTTCAACTTCCACCTGCCGGTGGACGAATACAAAACCATCACCAAATGGACTCAGATGCGCACCTTCTTCAAAGGCAGTTGGGCCGATGGCGATGCCCTCAAGCGCGTGCTGAAAATCTTCAACCAGGATTACCCCATCGTCCTCTCGCAGCGCCCGGAGTTGCTGCCCTATGACATCGGCGCGGAACTCTCAGTCAAATCGGATGGCATTCAGATTGCCTACCGCCGCATGCGTCAAAAATATATTGACATGGGCTGGCAAATTGACCTTCACCGCATCAAGCAGGAATATGGCCGCCAGCGGGCAGTGGTTATCCCATCCCCGGCCCGGCGCGAAGTCCCCGAACTGGCGCGCGCCTGGGTGCTGAAAGAAGTGCCAACCGTAAAGGTGAACCAAACCGACAATTGAGGGCGCCAGGCCGCTCACAGGAGGATAGTCATGTCTTTGCCGCAGCAACTTTCGCTCAGCACGCTGGAGAAAATCCAGACTCGGTTCGGGTTGCGGGAAATCGGCGCTCCCCATCTGTCCCTCGCTTCGCCCATGAGTCCCGCGCCTGTCGGCGCGCTGCGGCTGTTCACGGGAGAAGCGGTCAGGAAGATGGTCTACATCGGGCTGGTAGTGCCGCCCATCGGTCTGGATTCACACATGATTTTCGCCTTCACGCCGCCCGAAAGCCCCATCCCCCACTTTACGCTGGACTCGGTGCAGGCCGGGCCGCACTTTGCCTTCCACCTCGACCTGATTCCGCGCGCCGATTTGGGCGCCAACCTGGCCTACATGAACGCCATCTTCGACCCGCTCACGCCCATCTTTGAAGCGGCCAGACAAATCGAAGGCCTGACCCCCGCCCAACTTGGCCCCAAGCAATATGCGCTCATGTCGCCCTGGATGCTGGCCTACCGCGCCAGCGAATCGGCCTTCGAGCAAATTCAAACGCCGGTGCAGGGCTACCTGGAACGCTGGTTCACGCTGGTGGAAACCGGCCTGCCCGCTGAAGCCGTGCCAGAGTGTGATTTTGCCGCCCGCGACCGCCTCAACCGCGCCGCCATCTTCGACCCTTCGGTAGATAAGGTATGGGGACAGGTGGCGCGCCTGGTGGGCGAAGCGATGAGCGAACGCATGCGCGGCATTTTGAAGAACCAGGAAGTCGAAAATTAACCTTTGGCGAATTACGAACAGGAAACCCCCAACCATGACTCAACCCTCCTCCTGGCAAAAATCCATCGAAGGCGAATGGCACGGCCTGCCTTCCATCTTCGATGCGGAAGGCAACCACGTTGGCTACAACAAAGTCTATCGCTCCTCCAACTTCGACCGGGAAACGGGCAAAACCATCTACCTCATGAACACTCGCCTGGAAGAAACCGCCGGGCCGCTGGCCGCGCGCTTCGAGGTCTCGGATATTTTCGCTTTCGGCGTGCTTGACTCAGAGAAAGACCGCGTGTACCTGGGCCCCGATTTCATCGGCGCGGGGCATCCCTACGGAACGCTGGTAGACGCGCATTACTACTCCCCCGGCTGGACGGCAGACCTGCGCACGATGGTTCACATCCTGCCAGACATGCAAACACAGGTCTATTCCTCGCTAATTTACGATGGCCCGAAAATCTGCGCGGTGTTTAATGGCCTGTACAAAGTGGCCTACGATTACCACGAAAACCCCGAAACCAAAGCCCGCATTGACGCCTTTTGCGAAACGGAGCGCGTGAACGGCCGCAAACCGCATCTTTTGCCATGCAAAAAGCGCGGCGTATGGCAGGGCGAAATGCTGGTATATGGCGCAGACCAGCAAAAATTGGGCGTCAACCAGGTGCGTATCGAATATCAGCCGCTCGACCTGCTGCGCGCGGAAGAGACCCTCACCATCAGCGGCGTATTTGAAAAGCGCTACCATTTTCGCCGCTACCGCAGCGGAAACCGCCACTTCTTTGAAGGCCCCGACCTGTTCGGCAACAGTTTTGGCTATGGGCGTGCGCTCTACACCTCGCAGCATGTGTACGGCGAGCCGCTCAAAATCAAAGGCCGCGAATTTCTGATGGATGATGACTTTACGCTGAGCGTGGTCTGGCAGTTTTTCCAATCAGACCGGATGCTGTACACCACCTTCGGCGTGCTGAACTGGAGCGCCCATCCATGACCGCACATGTTCCCACCAAAACCATCGTCATCACCGGCTCTGTCAAAGGAATCGGCTACGGCCTGGCGCAGGCCTTTCTGGAACGCGGGCAGAACGTCGTCATCAGCGGAAGACGGCAGGAGGCCCTCGAAACAGCTCTTCAAACGCTTTCGGCGCGCTGGCCGCAGGCGGCTGGCTGCCTTTGTGATGTCTCCCGGCTGGAAGACCACGAGCAGTTATTTGCGTTTGCCAAAGCCCGCTTCGGGCGCGTGGACATCTGGATGAACAACGCCGGGGTCAGCCTGCCGCGCAAACCTTTTTGGGAGCAGCCGGTGGAGGCCGCGCGGGGAGCCGTGGAATCCAACCTGCTGGGCGTTCTGTATGGCTCGCGGGTTGCCATCTGCCACATGCTCGAACAGGGCGGCGGACAGGTCTATAACATGGAAGGCTTTGGCAGCAATGGACGCATGGCGCCCGGCCTGGCCGTGTATGGCAGCACCAAAAGCGCCGTCACTTACTTCACCCAAAGCCTGGCGCTGGAACTGAAAGGCAAACCCGTACAGGCCTGTTTGCTCAGCCCGGGCATTGTCGTCACCGATTTGTTGCTGCGCGATTACGAGGATGCTCCCGAAGAATTTGCCCGCGCCCGGCGCATTCTCAACCTGCTGGCCGACCAGGTAGAAACCGTTGCGCCCTACCTGGCAGAACGCATCCTTGCCAACCCACAGGGCAAAAAGGTGGAATGGCTCACCACATCAAAAGTGTTGTTGCGCTTTCTTTCGGCGCCCTTCCACAAACGAACGGTTTTGCCCTGAGCCTTCCATTTTTCGCTCGCCTTTCAGGAATCACGCCATGCCTTTCGACTCTTCCGAGTTCAAACGCGCAATGTCGCAATTCGCTTCGGGCGTCACGGTGGTCACCACACGTCACGGGCAAACGCCCATCGGCGTTACGGCCAGTTCCTTTACCAGCCTCAGCCTGGAGCCGCCCCTGGTGCTGGTTTCGCTCAACAAAAAACTCTTTACCCACAATGTCATTGCCGAGAGCGGCGTGTTCGCCGTCAACGTGCTTTCGGCGCAGCAGTTGGAAATCGGGATGCGTTTTGCGGGCATGAGGCCCGAAATTACCGACCGCTTCGCCGGGCTGACCACCCAAACCGCCGTCACCGGCTGCCCGCTGCTGCCCGATTCGCTCGCATGGGTGGATTGCACGGTTTGGGCTATGTACGATGGCGGCGACCACACCATCTTCGTGGGTGAAGTGAAGGATTTATCGGTTTCCGACCTGGATATGCCCCTGCTCTACCACAACCGGCTGTGGCGGCGCAGTGAATCGCTGCAAGTGCCGACCGTGCCGCTCGAAGCCACGCTGGTCGAAGTCGGCTTGCGGGATGGCATTCAGCGCGAGGAAAAATTCATCCCCACCGAAATGAAAGTGGAGTTTGCCACCCGCCTGGCGGATGCCGGTCTCAAACAGATTCAGGTCACATCGTTCGTCCACCCCAAAATCGTGCCACAGATGGCCGATGCCGAAGAAGTGTGCGCCCGCCTGCCCAAACGGGACGACGTGACCTTCAGCGCGCTGGTTTTGAACATGAAAGGCGTGGAACGCGCCATCGCCGCCGGGGTCAAGCAGGTGGAAATGGGCGTGCCAGCCAGCGAAACGCTTGCCCGCAAGAACGCCAATACCAGCATCGAAGAGGGCATGGCCGAAACCGCCGCAATGGTTCAGAAGGCGCGTGAACATGGCCTGAAGGTGCGCGTGGGCGTTCAGGCGGCTTTTGGCTGCGCCTACGAAGGAAAAATTGAACCCGCCAGAGTGGTTTCGATGGCGCGCCGTTTCCTGGCGATGGGGATTGACGAGCTGGCGCTGGCCGATTCGGCCGGTTTGGGCAACCCGCAACTGGTGCGCCGCATCGCGCAGGAAGTGCTGCCCCTGGCAGGCAGCGTGCCAGTCGTCCTGCACCTGCACGATACGCGCGGACAGGGACTCGCCAACCTGCTTTCGGCGCTTAAATCGGGAGTAACGATATTCGATACCTCCTTTGGCGGGCTGGGCGGCTGTCCCTTCATTCGTTCGGCCAAAGGCAACGTCCCCACCGAAGATACCGCCAACATGCTGCACGAAATGGGCATCAAGACCGATGTAGATATTGCCAGAGTGGCCGCGCTCTCGCGCGAAATGGAAGCCTTTTTGGGCAAAGAATTGCCCGCCAAAATGCACAAACTGATTTGAGAGAAACGAAACATGCGCCAGACGATTTCGGAAAAAATCATTTCCCAACATACCGGTCAGCCCGTCAAAGCGGGGGAAATTGCCATCGTGCGCGTGGACGGCGTGATGGCGACCGATGCCACAGCGCCGTTTGCCATCAAAGCCTTTCGGCAGATGGGCGGCAAAAAACTCTGGGATGCGGAGCGCGTCTCGCTGGTGATTGACCATGCTGCCCCGGCCCCGAACGAAACGGTCGCCAACCTGCACAAACTGATGCGCGAGTTCGCGGCAGAAATGGGCTGCCGCTTGTATGACGTGGGCGCAGGCATCTGCCATCAGTTGATGGTGGAAAATGCGCACGTCCGCCCCGGCGATTTGTTCCTGGGCGCCGATTCGCATTCCCCCACCTACGGCGCGGTCAACGCCTTTGGAATTGGGGTTGGCTCCACCGACCTGGCCGGAACTATGCTGACGGGCAAGACCTGGCTCAAAGTGCCGCACACCATCCAGATTCGGCTGGAGGGAGAACCGGGCCGCAACGTCACCGCCAAAGACGTGGTTCTTTTCCTCGTCCGGCAGATTGGCTCGGAGGGCGCCAATTACCAGGCCATCGAGTTCACCGGCGAGGCCGTGCGCGGCATGTCGCTGGCCAGCCGCATGGTGCTGGCAAATATGAGTTCCGAAATGGGCGCCAAAGCCGGGCTGGTGGACCCAACCGGACTGGAACTCTGGTATCCCTTTGAGCCGGTTTTCTCCGATTCCGGCGCGGAGTACGTCCGCGCGCTGACCTTTGACGTTTCCGGCCTGCGCCCGCAAATTGCCAAACCCCACTCGCCGGAAAACGTGGTGCCGATTGACGAAGTGCTTGGAACGAAAATCCACTACGCTTTCATCGGCTCCTGCACCAACACCCGCCTGGAAGATTTGCACGCCGCCGCCCGCGTGCTGAAAGGCCGCAAATTGAACGGCACGCGGCTGGTGATTGCCCCGGCTTCCAAGAACGTGTTCGATGACGCCCTGCGCGATGGCACGATACAGACTCTTTCCGAAGCCGGAGCGGTGTTCATCACGTCTGGCTGTGGGCCGTGCGTGGGGTCTCACCTGGGGGTGCCAGGCGATGGCGAAGTGGTGCTTTCCTCCACCAACCGCAACTTTCCGGGCCGCATGGGCAACCCCAAAGCGCAGGTGTTCCTTGCCTCGCCAGCAGTGGTCGCGGCCTCCGCCATGGTGGGCGAAATCACCGAACCGGATGTTGTGGAACAGATATAAAAAACGGATGCCTGGAGAGAGACCAAATGACCCCCTCCCCTGCAACGCATGTCTATCTGATAGATAACATAGATACCGACCGCATCATCCCCGGTAAATATACCAAAACGCTCGATACCTCGGCGCTGGCGGCGCATGTGCTGGAAGACCTCGACCCGGAATTTGCCCGAAAAGTGCGCCCTGGCGATATTCTGGTGGCGGGCAGCAACTTCGGGTGCGGCTCCTCGCGCGAACAGGCCCCCATCGCGCTCAAAGCAGCCGGGGTTTCGGTGGTGATTGCCCGCAGTTTTGCGCGCATTTTTTACCGCAACGCCATCAACATCGGTCTTCCGGTGGTGGAAGTGGAACAGCACAACATCCAGCCAGGCGATTCGGTTTCAGTAGATTTGCCCAATGGCCTGGTCATTAACCACGCGCGCGGCGAAACCTACCGCGCCGCCCCCATGCCCCGGCAGATGATGAACATCCTGAACGCCGGGGGATTGGTGAACTATCTCCTTCAACAGGGAGATTACGTTTGAACCGCCTTTGCTCCCCTCCTTCAGAGAAGCGTTCACTCTCCCTGCGAGTGTGTCTATGACCCTGCGCGCCCTCTCTTCGCTCCGCGTTCTGGAACTTACGCACGCCGTTCTCGGCCCTTCCTGCGGCCTGATTCTGGCCGATTTGGGTGCGGAAGTCATCCGCATTGAACCGCCCCAGGGCGACCCCACCCGCAGCCTGAAAGGGTTCGGCACGGGCTATTACCCGTTCTTCAACCGCAACAAAAAGAGCCTGGCGCTTGACATCAAAACCGAAGCCGGGCAGCAGGTGGTTTTGCGCCTTCTGGAAAACACCGATGTCCTCATCGAAAACTTCGGCCCCGGTACGATGGAACGGCTGGGATTGGGCTACGACGCCCTCGCGCCGCGTTTTCCCCGCCTTATCTACTGCTCGCTCAAGGGCTTTTTGCCCGGCCCCTACGAGCGCCGCCTTGCGCTGGATGAAGTGGTGCAGATGATGAGCGGCCTGGCCTACATGACCGGCCCGGCTGGTCAGCCGCTGCGGGCCGGCGCTTCGGTGGTGGATGTGATGACCGGCATGATGGGCGCGCTGGCTGTTCTGGCCGCCCTGCGCGAGCGCGATTCCAGCGGCAAGGGGCAACTCGTCAGGACTGCGCTGTTCGAGACTGCCGCCTTCCTGATGGGACACCACATGGCCTATGCCGCCATCACCCGCCAGCCCGTGCCGCCCATGCCGTCCCGTGTCAGCGCGTGGGCTATCTATCACACCTTTCAGACGGCAGATGGCGAGATGGTGTTCATCGGCGTCACCAGCGATAAGCAATGGGGGCGTTTTTGCGAGGTCTTCGAGCGTCCCGACTGGCTGGCCGATGACCGCCTGGCCTCCAACAATGGACGAATCGAACAGCGGGAGTGGTTTCTGCCGCAAGTGACAGACCTGATTCACCGCTACCCCAAAGCCGAAGTGCTGCGGCGCTGCGAACAGGCCGAATTGCCCTTTTCACCCATTGCCCGCCCCGAGGACCTGTTCGCCGACCCGCAATTGCAGGCCGGCGGCAGCCTGCTGGAAACGACCCTGCCCAACGGAGAACGCGCCCTCCTGCCCCGCCTGCCCATTCTGCTGGGCGCGCAAGGTTCAGCCCTCGCTGCCCACCCGCCTGCCATCGGCGAGCATTCCCGCCAGGTGCTGGCTGAGGCAGGCTGGAGCGAAGCAGAAATTCAGGATTTGATTGCCAGAGGGATTGTGGCAGGCTAAACGCTTGGAGCCGGGCAATCCCATCACTCTCGAAACGGCTTTTCAGGAGAGGTCCATGTACGATTTGCTCATCAAAAATGCCAGAGTGGTACGTCCGCTTCAAAATTCTGTTGAAGCGGCGGAAATTGCCCTCGCCGGGGGCAAAATTCAACGCATTGCGCCCCACATTCCGGCAGAAGAAGCGGCGGAAGTTCACGATGCGCGCGGCTGGCTGGCCTTCCCCGGCCTGGTGGACGCCCACATGCACGTTGGCATTTACTCCCCGCTGGAGCAGGATGCCGTCACCGAATCAAAAGCGGCGGCAATGGGCGGGGTGACCACCGCCATCACCTACTTCCGCACCGGGGAATACTATCTCAATCGCGGCGGCCCTTACCGCGAATTCTTCCCCGATGTGTTGCGGCTTTCCAAAGGCCGCTACTGGGTGGATTACGCCTATCACCTGGCGCCCATCAACCGCGTTCACATTGAGGAAATGCCCCTGCTGCTGGAAGAGTTCGGCGTCTCTTCGTTCAAAATTTTCATGTTCTACGGCGGGCATGGCCTGCACGGAAAATCCGATTCGCAGCGCAAATTCCTGCGCCTGATGGACGATGAAAGTTATGATTTTGCCCATTTCGAGTTCATCATGCGGAAATTGAGCGACCTGCTGGAAGCCTATCCGCAAAAAGCGCCCCACATCAGCCTGAGCCTGCACTGCGAAACCGCCGATATCTTGAACGCTTACACCTCAATTGTGCAAAGAGAAGGGAAACTAAAGGGACTGCACGCTTACAGCGCGGCGCGCCCGCCGCACAGCGAGGGCCTGGCAGTGTTCATTGCCTCGTATCTGGCGCACGAAACCCGCTGCGCCAATATCAACCTGCTGCACCTGAGCTCGCGCAAAGCGCTCGAAGCCGCCCTGATGATGCGCGACCTGTTCCCTCACATCAACTTTCGCCGTGAAGTGACCATTGGGCATTTGCTGCTCGACGTGGATGAACCCAACGGCGTGCTGGCAAAGGTCAACCCGCCCATCCGCCCGCGCGCCGATGTCGAATTTCTCTGGGAAAAAGTCTTGAGCGGCGAGGTGGATTGGGTGGTGAGCGACCATGCCTGCTGCTCCGCCGAGATGAAACATAACGCCCAATTTCCTGATGACATCTGGCTGGCAAAATCCGGCTTTGGCGGCACGGAATACCTGCTTTCCGGCCTGCACAGCGAAGGAATTAAGCGCGGCCTTTCGCTCAACCGTATGGCCGAGTTGGTCTCGTGGAACCCGGCGCAACGTTACGGCCTGCTCTCCAAAGGCGACCTGGCCGAGGGCTACGATGCCGACATTGTTTTGTTCGACCCCAACGAAACCTTCACCGTACGCGCCGCCGAATCGCCTTCCGGGCAGGGATATACCCCCTTCGAGGGCCACGAACTGACCGGACGGGTGAAGGCAACCTACCTGCGCGGACAAAAAATCTTCGAGAACGGGCAAATTCTCGGCCCGGCGCGTGGAAAATACATCTCCCGCCCCACGCTTTAAAGCGCTTGCGCCTTTCGCTGTCCGAATGCTATCTCACTCAGAGAACGGAATCCTGCCATGTCCCGATTGACTGCCGAATTTCTCTTCGATGACCTGACCCCCGCCGAACGTGAGCGCGCCGAACGGGTAGAAGCCATCCTGCCCGAATTGCGCGCCCATGCCGAAGAAGCCGATGCCGCCGGACGCTTCTACGAACCCCACCGCGAAACGCTGGCAAATGCCGGACTGCTTGGGCTGGTCATTCCGCCCGAATATGGCGGGCTGGGCGGCACCCTGCGCGACCTGGCCGCCGCTACCTTTGCGATGGGAACGGCCTGTCCCTCCACCGCGCTGGCCTATTTCTTCCACTGTTCCACGTCCTCGCGCGGGCTGTTGGCGCTGGAGGCCATCGAAGAAGGCAAATTCAGCCCCGAAGAAATCCCGGTTGTGCGCGCGTTTGCCGAAAACGTGCTGCACCGCATGGGGACAAAGCGGCAATTGCTGGGCAACTTTGCCAGCGAAACGGCCAAATCCTCGCAAAGCGCGGTGTTCATTTCCACCGAAGCCGAAAAAGCGCCGGGCGGCTGGCGGCTGAACGGCGTCAAATCGTTCGGCTGCAACACGGGCGTGGCCGATGCCTACCTGGTAGCCGCCAAACTCAAGGGATACGATACCGCCGAAGGGCTGGCGATGTTCTTTGTACCGCGCGATGCGGAAGGGGTGAAAGAGCGTCCCGCCTGGGACGCGCTGGGGATGCGCGCTTCGGCATCGCACGGAATCATCCTGGAAAACGTCTTCGTCCCCGAAAGCGAAGCGCTGGCCCTGCCGGGGGCCTTCGTCAAACTGATGCAAACCAGCCGCGGCTCGCTGATGGGCAACCAGCCCGCCATCTCGGCCATTTATCTGGGCGCGGCCAAAGCCGCTTACGATTACTCGCTCGAAAAAACGATGAGCATGAAATTCGAGGATACAGGCCGCCCGATTGCCACCAGCCCCTTTCATCAGGAACTGATTGGCAAAATGCTGGTGGCGCTGGAAACGGCGCGCCTGTGGCTGCGACGGCAAATTGACCTGGAGACCAGCGAACCGCCGATTGCTTCCAAAACTGAAGTGGTGCAGCACTGGCGCATGGCCAAAGGGACGGTTTCCGAATGCGCCTTCGAGGTGGCGCAACTGGCGCTCAAAATGACCGGCACAAGCGGCACGGCCAATCGCGGCCTGGTGGCGCGCATGTTGCGCGATATTGCCATGAGCCTGGTGATGGCCTTCCCCGCCGAACGCGGACGGCTGGAAGCGGCCAAAACCGTCACCGATGGCGCGGAGACCAAATCCTTCACCGTCCGGCAGGATTAAATCCCCGCAATGCCCGCAAATTCCGAACGCGCATGGAGTTGCTATGACCTTTCCACAAATCTCCCCCCCAGACCTGGCTGAAGTACAGGCGCAATTCTCCCTGTTCGATTTCATCGCAGGAGAACGAATCACTCCGGCGGTGGAAATGGGCGGCTTCGTCCACAACCCGCACACCGGCGAAGTGATTGCCCCGCAAAAAGCCACCACGCCCGAAGCGGTGGAGCGCGCGCTGCAAACTGCCCAGCGCCTGCATGAAAGCGGCGAATGGGCGCATACCCCGCCCGAAGCGCGCGCCGAAATTCTGGAAAAAGCCGCCCAACACCTGATGAGCCGCGTGCCGCTGATTGCCGGGGTCGAGTCGTATCACACCGGCATCGTGTTCAGCACCACCAGTTTCGTCAATGCCATCGTCTGGCTAGCGTTCCGGGCAGCGGCAGGCGTCCTGCGGAGCGGATACCCCCTGAGCAAAGTACCGGGGCCGCATGGCGAGGTGGAAATCTGGCGCAAACCCCTGGGGGTGGCAGTTGCCATTGTGCCGTGGAACTCCCCGGCGGCGCTGGCGGCGCACAAAGTCGCCAACGCGCTGGCGGCGGGCTGCCCGGTCATCCTCAAACCGAGCGAATGGGCGCCCTATTCCTGCCTGTTCCTGGCCGAAGGGTTGGAAGCCGCCGGTCTGCCGCGTGGATTGTTCCAAATCGTCAACGGCGGCGCCGAAATCGGTCATCGCCTGGTGGGCGACCGGCGGGTACGCGCGGTTTCGTTCACCGGCGGACTGCAAGGCGGGCGGGCTGTGGCGGCGGCCTGCGCGCAGGAGTTCAAATCGGTGCAGTTGGAACTGGGCGGCAACAACGCGATGGTGGTTCTGGAAGATGCCGACGTGGAAAAAACCGCCGATGGAATTGTGACCGGGTTGACCACTCTCAACGGTCAGTGGTGCCGCGCGCTGGGGCGGCTGCTGGTTCACCGTTCGCTTGCCGGGCAGGTGCTGGAAGCCGCGCTGGAAAAATTCCGCCACATTCGCGCCGGAGACCCGCTCTCGCCCGAATCACAATTCGGCCCGCTCGCCAATGCCGCGCACCATCAGCGCATTCGTCAGGCGGTCGAAGCGCTGCGCGCACAGGGCGGAACCATTCACCAGACCACGCCCGTGCTGCCCTCCGGCTACTACCTGCCGCCCACGCTCATCACCGGTGTCCCACCCGAAGCCACGCTGGAGGAAATTTTTGGCCCGGTGGCGGCAGTGCATCCCTTTGAGAACGATGCAGAAGCCATCCGCCTGGCCAATCAGACCCCGTATGGGTTGGGCGGCTACGTCTTTTCGAGAGACGAAGACCATGCCCTGCGAATTGCCCGCCAGATGAACACCGGCGGTGTTAAAATCAACGGCGTCAGCCTGCTGGAACTCAACGTAGATGCCCCGCGCCCCGCCTGGGGGTTGAGCGGCTTCGGCGAAGAAGGCACGCTAGAGACGTTCGACGTCTTCTGCGGCAAATCCGTTGTGGGCATTGCGGCGCGATAAATTCAAATCCAACCTCAAGGAGTATCTCTCATGCCAACCATTCGTCCCAACGCGTTCAAAATCGGCGAAACCCTGGTCACCCTCATCGGTGACGAAGTGAAAGTGGGCAACCCCGCCCCCGAATTTACCTGTGTGCTGCCAGGATGGGCGTCGGTCAACCCGCTGCAAGAATCCAAAGGCAAAGTCATCATCCTTTCTGCCGTTCCCTCGCTGGATACGGAAGTATGCGACCGCGAGACGCGCCGTTTCAACGAAGAAGCCGCCCGGTTGAGCGATGAGATTGTCATCTACACCATCAGCACCGACTTCCCGATGGCGCAAAAACGCTGGTGCGGCGCAGCAGGCATTGACCGGGTGAAAGTGGTCTCAGATGTGGTGGAAGCAGAATTCGGCCAGAAATACGGCCTGCTCATCAAAGAACGCCGTTACCTGCGCCGCGCCGTGTTCATTGTCGGGCGCGATGGACGGCTGACCTACGTCAACTACCTGCCTGCGCTGGGCGATGAACCCAATTACGAGGAAGTGATTGCCGCCGCCCGGCAGGCGCTGGGGTGAGAAACTATCGCCGCGCCCGTTCACTCGAAATCGATTAAACAGAAAACGCAAAGAATCTGGCAGGTTCTTTGCGTTTTTTCGTCCAGGCGCGCCGAAAACAGCCTTGCGCACCCAAAATCAATTTGCGTGACGCAATATGGGTGTACTGCAAAACCATTCACGCAGAGAACGCGGAGCGCGCAGAGTGGCTAAAACTGCCAAACCAGGAAAAAATCCATTTATTTTGCGCGAAAACCGCAAAAATCTCTGCGTTTCTTGCGCGCTCCGCGTTAATTATCTCCAAGAAAGACCTTTTTGCAGCGGACTCGTGTATAATATTTTGTAATTCAGATTTATTAAGGCTAATTCAGACTCGCGTGGAGGGAAAGATGGCTATCAAACAGTTCTCGCAAACCGACCCAGCATGGAAGAGCAAATTGCTTGGTTTTGATAAAACATCCACCATCGGCAATTATGGCTGTCTGCTGACCAGCTTCACGATGTGCGCCACTCATTATGGCGCAACGGACCTGACTCCAGACACATTAAATGAGAAGATGAAAGCCGTTGGCGGGTTTCAGGCCGGAACGGCTTTTATTATCGGCGGAGCGCTGGGCAGCGTGGTGCCGGGCATGAGCGTGGATTACCGCAAAGGCGCGCCGCTGGCAGAAATGGACGCTTCGCTGGCGCAAGGCCGCCCGGTCATCATCGAAGCCGATTGGTCGCCGCAGGCCGGTTTGCAGACGCACTACATGGTGGTCTATGCCAAAGAGGGGAATGATTACCTGGTCTATGACCCCTATCCTTTCCCGGTTGATAAAGGCGTCATTAAACTCTCCACCTCGAAATACGCCCAGCTCGCCGGTTCCAAAGACCCGGCCCGCATCATCACCGGCTGCTTCTTTACGCGTGGCGCGATGAAAATTGACCCGCCGGTTCCTCCCAAATTAGACAAAGGCATCTACGCCACCTTCCCCGTTTACGCAACCGCCGACGAACTGGCCGTGCGCTCGCAACCCATGGTTTCTGATTTCACCCTGCTCAAGCGCTACCCGGTAAACACCGAGTTCAAAGTGTTGGAAGCCGATGCCGCCGCCAACCCCAAACTTGGTCAGCAAAATCAGTGGCTGCCGGTTAAAGCGCCCGATGGTACGGAGGGTTACACTGCCGCATGGCTGGTCTCCAAGACGAAAAACGCCGCCGCGCCCGCGCCCGGCACGCCGCCCGCGCCGGTTCCCGTTCCCAAAGACGCGCCGGTCGTCAAAACAAATGTGGATGGGCTCAAACTGCGCTCGCGCCCCGATAACACTGACGCCACCATTCTGAAAATGTACCCAATTGGCACAGAGTTGAAGGTGCTGGAGCCTGCTTCCGAAGTTAAGCGTAAAGTGGGCGTCAACTTCGAATGGCTTAAAGTGGCCGATGTCGAGGGAAAACAGGGCGTGGTGGCGGCCTGGTACGTCTCCATCGTCAGCCTGGGCGCGTTCGGCCCCGAAGCCCAGCGTCAGACGGCCGGGCCCAACTTCAGCATCGGGGAAGTTCCGCCGCTGGTGTTGCGCGTCACGGAAGATGGCGTGGCCCTGCGCTCCAAGCCATTCATTTCCAAAAAAACGCTCATCACCCGCCTGCCCAAGGGCGCCGAACTGCTGGCGTTGGGCAGACAGGATACTGCCGCGAAACGACTCGGCAAAGCGGGAAAGTGGATTCGCGTGAAGGACGTGAAGGGCAACAAGGGCTATGTGGCCGCCTGGCTGGTGCAAGAGCGGCCTGAAGACCCGGTTCCGCAGGTCAGCCCACAAGATTGCTAAAAAAGCATTCTCGCCGCCTGACCGGTTTCGCCCATCGTTGCGCCAACCGGCGGCGGCATCTATCTCATCGTTACGCCAGCCATGAGGACTGGGCAAAACGCGGGAGCGCCCCTTGACGAAATTTGCCGACCTGGAAATCAGCTTTCACAAACGCGAAGAAGGGCAATACAGCGCGGAATTGCGTCTTTCGCTGCCTGATTCCGAGGCAGATATTCGCCCCGGCAGCGGCGCGCCCATTGTAGTAGAGTTCGATTTCTCCTCCCTTCAGTTAATGATTTCCGACCCCAAAGAATATGGCCTGATGCTTTCTGAAAGTTTCTTTGTGGCGGAAATGGACAAGGCCTTCGCAGAAGCGCGCGCCAGCGCTGCGGCGGCGGGCGCGCCCCTGCGGGTGAGATTGCTGGCCGATGCGAGCGCGCCCGAAATCAACACCCTGTATTGGGAAGCCCTGCGCGACCCCAAAGACCAATCACCACTGTTTACGGGGGAAAACATCCTGCTCTCGCGATACCTGGCAAGCAGCGATCTACGTCCCGTCAAACTGCGCCCGCAGGGAACACTGAAAGCCCTGGCAGCGGCATCGAACCCCTCCGACCTTGCTGACTATAAACTCGCGCCGGTTGACGTGGCCGGTGAACTGGAACGCGCCAAACAAGCCCTCGGCGCAATCCCCGTCACCGAAATCGGCAGCGCAGAACCATGCACCATCAACATACTCCTCGAAAAACTGCGCGCCGGGTGCGACATCCTATACCTGGCGGCGCACGGCACAATCGCCGAAAGTGGTCCGCGCGTTTGGCTGCAAAAAGAAGATGGCAGCGCGGCCATCACGTCAGCGGAAGAAATCGTCACCCGTATTCGAGAACTGCAAACTCCCCCGCGCCTGGTGGTACTGGCTTCTTGCCAGAGCGCCGGAGATGGAAAACCCAACAAAGACACCGGGCGGGTGTTGCAGGCCTTTGGCCCCCGGCTGGCGCAAGCGGGCATTCCGGCAGTAATTGCCATGCAAGGCAACATCAGCATGGACAGCGTCAAGAAGTTCCTGCCGGTCTTCTTTAGCGAATTGCAAACCGATGGACAAATTGACCGCGCCCTGGCGGTGGCGCGCGGAACGATTCGAGACGCGCACGACTTCTGGATGCCGGTTCTGTTCATGCGCCTGCGCAGCGGCAAAATCTGGTACGTGCCGGGCGTGGGCGAAGAAGGCGACGAATTCGATAAATGGCCCTCCCTGCTTAACGCCATTCGCAACAACGCCGCCTGCACGCCCATTTTGGGGCCAGGGTTGTACGAACCGCTGATGGGTTCGTGGCACGAAATGGCCGAAAGCCTGGCCGAGCAATTCCACTTCCCGCTTTCCGCCTTCCTGCGCCAATCCATTCCTCAGGTGACGCAATACATTGCCACCCACTACGACCTGAACACCCTGTTTACCAGCGTGGACGGCATGATGCGCAACGCTCTGCAAACCCGTTTTGGCGCGCAATTGCCTGCCCCCTTGCAAAAGCCAAACGCCAGCCTGGAAGAACTCTTCCACGCCGCTGGCCGCCTGGCGCGCGAGGCCAACCCGCACGAGCCGCATCGCGTCCTGGCCGGGCTGCCTCTGCGCATTTACGTCACCACCAATTACGATGACATGCTGGCCGATGCCCTGCGCGAGACCGAAATCGAAAACGAGAGCGGCCAAAAGGTCAAAAAACGTCCCGAAGTGGTTATCTGCCCCTGGAGCGAACGCTTCTACGCGCCTTCGGTATATGATGAAGAACCGGGCTACGTTCCAAGCATAGAACGCCCGCTCGTCTATCACCTGTTTGGACATTTGAGCGTTCCTGATTCGATGGTGCTGACCGAAGACGACTACTTCGAGTTTCTGATGGGCTTCACCGCCAACAAAAAGCGCACGCCGCCGGTCATTCCTCCGGCGATTTTGCGCGCCCTGACGGATAGCGCCCTGCTCATTTTAGGCTTCGCGCTGGATGACTGGGCCTTCCGCGCCCTGTTCCGCACGGTCATGATTCAACCCGGCGGCGCGCGGCGCGGACGTTACGCGCACGTCGGCATTCAACTCGAACCCGATGATGTGCGCAACCTGAACCCACGCCGCGCTCATCAATATCTGCAAAAATACTTCGGCGATGCGCAAATCAACCTGTACTGGGGTAAATCTGATGACTTCTTGCGAGAACTGGCTCAACGCTGGCAGGGAGCATGATAGAGGAGCATGACCGGCATGACCGATAACCCCGCAAACACCACCATTGCGTCCCGTCCCAACCCATACGTCGGCACGCGCCCCTTTAAGCGGGGCGAGACCATCTACGGGCGCGAACAAGAAACCACCGAACTGCTCGATTTGCTCATCGCCGAGCGCATCGTCATGCTCTACTCGCCTTCTGGCGCGGGCAAAAGTTCACTGCTCAACGCCGCCATTCTGCCCAAAATGGAAGAAAACGGCTTTGAAATTCTGCCGGTAACGCGCGTCAATGGCGAGCCAACCAGCCAGGCCGCTGGCATCCCCGGCTTCAACCGTTACGTTTACAGCGTAATATCGTGCATCGAAGAGGGCGTTCCCCCCGAAAAACGCTTCGCACCCGAAAAAATAGCCGCGCTGCGCCTGCGGCAATACCTGGCCGAACATCGCGCGCGCGCGCGCGAACTTGACCCCGCTTACGACGACTCGCGCGCCCGGCTCTTGGTCATAGACCAGGGCGAGGAAATCATCACCATTGACCCCGCCGCCCGCGACCAGAAACAAGACTTCTTCAACCAGCTGGGCGAAGCCGCCCGCGACCGCAGTCTGTGGCTCCTATTCTCGCTGCGCGAAGACTACGTTGCCCGGCTGGATTCTTATATCAAGCCCGTGCCAACCGGCTTCGCCACCCGCTATCGCCTGCGCCTGCTGCAAGCCGAAGCCGCGCTTTCGGCCATTCAAAAGCCCCCGCTGAAACAAAATGTCGTCTTCATAGAAGAAGCCGCCCGCAAACTGGCCGATGACCTGCGCAAAATGCAGGTTCAGCAAGCCGACGGCACTTCAGAAGAACAACTTGGCCTGTACGTTGAGCCGGTTCATTTACAAGTCGTCTGCCGCCGCCTGTGGAGCTCGCTGGAACGTGACGACAACGAAATCGGATTGGACGATTTACAGCGAATTGGTGATGTCAACACCGCCCTGGCCGATTACTACAGCCTGCAAGTGGCTACGGTGGCCGCCAAAACCGGCGTGCGCGAACGCGCCATCCGCGAGTGGTTCGACCGCAAACTCATCACCAAACAGGGCATTCGCAGCCAGGTCTTGCTTGCCCCCGAAAAAAGCGACGGTCTGGAAAACTACGTTATTCAGGAGTTGGAACGCACCTACCTGGTGCGCTCGGAAAAGCGCGGCGGTTCTACCTGGTTCGAACTGGCCCACGACCGCCTGATTACCCCCGTGCGCGAAAACAACCAGGCCTGGTTCGATAAAAATCTGAGCATGTTGCAGCGCGCCGCCGATGTATGGAACGAACAGGGACGCAGCGACGGCCTGTTGCTCTTCGGCAAAGACTACCTGCAAGCCGAAGAATGGGCGCGCCAAAACGATGACCTGCTCCTGCCGCACGAAGCGGATTTCCTGAACGCCTGCCGAAAATTCTATGAACAGCAAAAACGCGAAAGACGCACAAATTTAATTGTGCGCGCGCTGCTGGCCATCAGCCTGGTGGCGCTAGCCGCCGCCGTTGCGCTGTTCATTCAGGCCCGGCAGGCCGAAAACCGCGCCGAAACCGAAGGCCTGGCAGCCGCCGCCATGCGCGATTTGAAAGTAGACCCTGTCCACAGCCTGCTCCTGGCCGTCCAGGCTGCGCAAAACACGACCCCACCCCTCTTCAACGCGGTCGATGCCCTGCACCGTTCCCTGCCCGCTCTGCGCATGATTCGCACCTATTACGGCCACGAAGACCGCGTGTACACCGTTGCTTACAGCCCCGATGGCCGACTGATTGCCTCGGCCAGCCTGGATGGCACCATCAAAATCTGGGATGCCACCGGTCAGACCAGAGAAGCGCTTCAAACGCTGGTCGTGGACCTCAGTCCAGATTCGCTCGGCGCCAATTACGCCCTCTTCAGCCCAAATGGACAGCAACTGGTTGGCGTGGGCGGACATGGCGAAATCGTCTTATGGGATACCACCACCTGGCAGGAAATCCGCCGCAATTCCAACGCGCACGAAGGCACCATTTGGGGGCTGGCTTTCAGCCCCGATGGCTCGATGCTGCTCACTGGCGGGAGCGATTCGCTCGTCAAACTGTGGAACGCCGCCGATTTAAGCGAAATCCACGTCTTCCAGGAGCATCAAGACGTTATCAACGCCGTGGCTTTCAGCCCCGATGGCATCCTGATTGCCAGCACATCCGATGACCGCTCGGCCAAAGTGTGGCGGGTGGATAATTTTCAACGTGTTGCCTCGTTCAGCATCCCGCCTCGCATCCTTTCCAACCCGCCGCGCATGTCCGGCGTCACCTTCAGTCTGGATAGCAGCCGTCTGATTTCTACCTCCACCGATGGCAACGTATACGTCTGGGACATTGCCTCCGACGCGCAGATAATGAAAATCGCCGGACACGAAGATTGGGTCTATGGCGTCGCCGTGCGCGCAGGCTCGGATGTGGATGCGCTGTGGGGCGAAATCATCACTGCCGGGGCCGACCGCTCCATCCGCATTTGGGACGGCCTTTATGGTCGTTCCAAACTCGAACTGCGCGGTCACGCCGACCAGGTCTATAGCGTGGCGCTCGACCCCACCAACAGCGGACGGCTGGCTTCGGCCAGCGCCGACGGCACCGTACGGGTATGGGATATTTCGTGGGCTGGCAATTACGAACGCTTCACCGTTGACCTGGAAAACGAACAGAGCGCAGCCGGCTACTCGGAAGATATAGACTACAACCCGCAAGGCACGCTGCTGGCCGTTCCGGTCTCACTGGCGCGCAAGATGACCGACTCTTACCCCACCTACAGCCTGCCCGGCGAAATTCTGCTGCTCGACCCCCGCACAGGAGAGAGAATCGCCCCTCCCTTGCGCGGCCACACCGCTGGAGTTTTTAGCGTGGATTTCGACCCCAGCGGGCGGCGAATGGTGTCGGCCTCGCTCGACAAAACCGCCATCATTTGGGACATGGAAGCCCGCGCCCCCCTCCTGACGCTCCAACACGATAACATTGTGTACACCGCCAAATACAGCCATAACGGTTGGTGGATTGTCACCGGCACTCAAGGCGGAGACCTGGTGCTTTGGGATGCCCTCACCGGCAAACAGATTTCGGTTTTCCCTTACCAGCAAGTATTGCAAACCAATGACCCGCCTCGGCCCGCCGTTCAGGTTGCGTTCAGCGAAGATGACAAGCTGCTGGCAGTGCTATACCGCGAAACCGCCGTCATCTACCTGATTGATGCCCAAACCGGCGCGCTTGTTATGACGCTGGACGGACACCAGGACATGGTGCGTGACCTCGAGTTCAGTTCTGATGGGCGCACGCTGGCTTCGGTGGGCGATGACGCCCGGCTGATTTTGTGGGACCTGACCCCTGGTTTGCCGGATGACCAGCGCATCCTGCGCGATTACAAAGAACACTTAGCCACCATCTTCACCGTCGCATTCTCCACCATCCAGGGCAAAGAATACCTGCTCAGCGCCGGCGCCGATGGCGTCATCAAAGTCTGGCAGCGAACTCAACCGGAGGAAAACAACTGGAAGGTCATCTATACCCTGCGCGCCTATGCTTACGCGAACGATGATACCATTCTGGACATCGAAATCTCACCGGTCAACGAAAACGAAGTCGTGGCAGTGGTGAATGACTGGACAGCGCGCGGCTTCACCCTCTCCACCACCGAACTGCTAAATTTTGCAAAACAGCGTCTGCGCGTCAACCTCGATTGCCGCGCGCCTGAAAAGTTGAGCGCGATTGAACAGGATATTTGTAAATAAACTTAACTACCTGCTCATCCTGCCCACAAGCATTCTCAAAACAGGAGCGACTTTAAAGATATAAGGATAACGGCTTGTTTTGGAGGGCCCATTTCGTCCTTTTATCCTGTTCGGTATGCTAAAGAGCAGGCAATTCCAAAAACAGACTATTTTGGTAGATCCCTACCCTTTCCAAAAACACTGCGTGCTTTAGAGAAATCGACAGGATGTAAGGATTCAAGGATATGTTTCTTGCTCGTTTCACAACCAAATGTGTTTCCTTATATCCTGTTTATAGATTACAGAGCAGGTAATTACCTATTTTGCGGCAAGGTTACCCATCGCGTGGAATAGCGCGATACTCCGCATCAGCCTGCGAAATCTATTTCGCGTTGCACAAACCAAGGAGCGATAATGTCACAACAACTGTTTCTGAACGGCATCAACGCTGATACCGGCGGCCCAATGGACGGCGAGGATGTCGTCATCACCACTGAGATGATTGCCAAAGTGGCGCGCGGCCAAAAACTCACCCCCGAAGATTTACGAGACGCCAAAATGCGCAAAGCCCTCGACGACCAAAAACATGAGCATTTTGGCGTGGCCGAAGGCATTGACGATACCAACCTGGCCGAAACCGGCTGGTCGGTCATCTTCCCGGCAGCCCTGCCCCAAAAATCGGTGGATGCGCTCAAAGAAGCCCTCAAACCCCTGCTCGACCTGCGCCGCGAACAGGCCTCCGCCCAAAACGAGACGTTCTACAAAGAAGTCATCGGCCCCGAATTGGGCGTCAAGAACGGCGAAAGCAAAAATGACTTTCTGAAACGCTTTGGGCGCGGCCCCGGCCCGGCAGACCCGGTCAAGTTCCCCTACTATGCCCTGATTGTCGGCTCGCCCGAAACCATCCCTTACACCTTCCAATATCAATTGGATGTGCAATATGCGGTGGGGCGCATCTATTTTGACAGGCTCGAAGATTATTACCAGTACGCCCAAAGCGTGGTAGCCGCCGAAACGGGCAAAATCAAACGCGCCAAAAAAGCCGCTTTCTTTGGGGTAGCCAATCCCGATGACAAGGCCACCCAGATGAGCGCCAAATATCTCATCAATCCGTTGGCAACGGAGATGAAAAACCAGTACAAAGATTGGAAGGTGGATGTCGTTGCCCCCGAAAAAGCCACCAAAGCCACACTTGCCAGCTACATGGGTGGCAAAGAAACTCCCTCCCTCTTGTTTACAGCATCGCACGGCATGAACTTTAAGCCGGGCGACCCGCGCCTGTTGCGCCACACCGGCGCCATCCTCACGCAAGACTGGCCCGGCCCCAAAGCGCGCGTCCCCATCAAGGAAGACCTGTACTTCTCCGCCGATGACATCGCTTCGGATGCCGATGTGTTCGGCATGATTGCCTTCATCTTCGCCTGTTACGGCGGCGGCATCCCCAAAATGGACAACTTCTACCGCCAGGCCTTCGGCTCGCAAAAAGAAATCGCCCCGTATGCCTTCATTTCACAACTGCCGCTCAAACTGCTCGCGCACCCCAGGGGCGGCGCGCTGGGTGTCTTTGCCCATGTGGAACGCGCCTGGGGGTCTTCCATCCAATGGGAAGGCGTGCAAGATGATGTCGAAACCTTCGATTCGACGGTGGATGCTCTCCTGAACGGAAAACCTGCCGGGGCGGCCACCGAATATTTCAACGAACGCTACGCCGAAATCTCCACCATGCTCACCGAGGAACTGGATAACACCACGCCGGAAAATCAAGACGACACCAAAATTGCCGGGATGTGGACCTCGAACAACGACGCCCGCAACTACGCCTTCATCGGCGACCCGGCCGTGCGGCTGGCCGTCGGCGAGACAGAAACCCCCAAACCAGAGCGCGAAAAACTCGGCGCCATCGTCAGCCAGGCCCCGGCAGCAGTATCTGGCGCAGCGGCCAGTTTCCAGCCAGATGTCGAAGACCGCACCCCGGCAGCGCAGGCCGCCACTTCGGGCGGCGCGGCGGTCAACTATGGGCTCGGCGACCTGCTCAAAAAACCCGAATCCGCCGCAAGCACGGATTCGGCCCCAACCGCAGGTAGTGGATTGAACGAATCGCTCAAAAACTTTGTCGAAAAATTGGGCAATTACCTCAGCAAAGCCCTCGATGACGCCACCAGCCTGGAAGTCAGCACCTATGTGGCCGACGACCTGAACACAGTGAAATACGAAAACGGCAGATATAGCGGCGCCCGCCTGCGCGCCATGACCCGCATCAACATTGACGGCGATACGCTGGTCTGCATCCCCGAAAAAGATGGCGAAGTGGATACTGCCCTCTGGAACATCCACCTGGAAATGGTCAAATCGGCCCAGGAAAACCGCGCGGAATTGATGAAAACCATCGTAGGCGCGGCGGCGAGCATCACCAGCCTGGTGAAGTAGCCCAAGCAATGATGCCCATCTTTGAAACCACCGAAACCAGCGACCCGCTCGGCTTGTGGGCCTCCGCCCCACAGCCTGAAAGCGTGCATTTTGGCATCGGCGACGAAGCCCCCCCCCCGCCGCCAGATGTACCGGTCTTTCGCGTCAACCTGCCTGGCAATACCAGGTCAGCAGACCAGGTCTTTGAGAACAGCGAAACCTGGTTCAAACAAGTCAACGCTGCTCTGAACCATGTCCCCAACCGGCTGGAGTCCCTGGTCAGCCAAATGCAGGCCCGCCAGGCGGCAGGAAATGCCGTGAGTTTCGACGTTACCAGCCTGCAGAACGAACCCGGCCCGGAGAGCGACCTGCTCCGCTTGCTGGAAGACGTTTCTAAAAACGAGCCGGTGAGTTTCAGCGTTGGAGATGAGTTCGGAGCGGTGCGCGAACCCATCAGCCAGGCCTGGCAAAATGCCAAAGCGCAGTTCGATGCCCTGCTCGCGCAAATCAACCGCGAAGTGTTGCACTTTGTCTGGGTCGAAACGAAAATAAATGGGCAAATGATTGCCCGCAGCGAGGTCGAGTGGAATGGCGACGCGACCACCTTATGGGTCGAGACCGCCAGCGAGGAGCAAAAAAGCCTCCATCATCGCACGCTCAACGTGGCCGCACGCAGCCGCAACCTGAAACTGCGCCTGTTCGTCACGGTGGCGAGCGGCGCGGCAAAAGTGACCACCCTGATGGCCGCCGGAATGCCCATGCTGGCCCTGCCCGCCGTTTACCAGTATGTTGTGTCCATTCTCAGGCAAGTAAAACAATTACAAACCGTTTCGTAACGTGAAATTCATTTCGCGCAGTCGTAAGACAAAATTCATTTTATGCCACAAGGAGATACAAATGGCAACCAGCCCAGAACTGAAACAAGCCCTGAAAGACGCCGCCGATTCCATCGCCAAATATGTGCAGGATGCCGCGACCATGACGGTTGAAACCCGCTATGTGGAGATGGGCGGAGACGCGGAAACCGCCAAACTGGCCGCCCGCACCACCGTCCGTCTCGATGGCGATAGCGAATCTATCCTGCCAATGAAAAAATCCGCCGAGGGCGAACTGGTCGTAGATACGGTCGTCTATGAAATGCACCAGGAAAACGTGCAGGCCGCCATTGATTATCGCGCCGAAATGCTCGACCGCCTGCTGACCGTCCTGCGCGGCGAATAGATACGCGCCCAACAGCGTCCCGAAGGCTGATTACCTTCGGGACGTTTATATGTCCGAATCTTTCAAGAGCCATTGCAGGGTATGGCTCGGCCCTTCCACGAACAAACGCCCTTCGGCATCGAAGCCCATCCGGTCCATGCAAACCTGCCGGTCGCCGCTGGGATGTTGGGGGTCAGTGTGAATATGATAGACCGCCATCAGCGTCTTGCCATCCGGCGCAAATGTGACGGAATTGTGGCCGGGGCCAGAAATCTCCTCGCCTCGGGCCGCCAGCACCGGGTTGTGGGCGGCTTTCACGAAAGGCCCAATGGGGCTGTCTGAAACGGCGTACCCTACGGCATACTCGCGGCTGGCGTAGAAGTTGGCTGAATACATCAGATAGTACCGCCCCGTATGTTTCAGAACGAAGGGGCCTTCGTTCCAGCGCCATTCGTTTGAGTGGCGCGTTTCCCACTCCTGTTCCGGCTTCACCAACAGCAACGGTTCACTGCAAAAAGAAAACAAGTCATCGTTCAATTCCATGACGTACAGATGACTTTCGTGGCGGCCCTCAACAATGTTTTCACTGCAATCGCGCGAGTAGTAAAAGTATTTTCGCCCATCGTCATCGAAAAAAACATGCCCGTCAATCACGGCATAGCCAAAATCGAACATTGGGCGGTTGAAAACATCCACGAACGGGCCAAGCGGCGAATCAGAAACGGCCACGCCCATGCGCAGGCTGTGATTTTTGCCCCAGCGGGCGGTGTAGTGCATGAAATATCGTCCCTGATGAAAGACCACTTCCGGCGCCCAGAAATCGGATTCGCCCCACGAATCCGGCTGCCGCCGATAGACATGCCCGGCCTCGCGCCAATCTACCAGATTGGGCGAAACCCAGGCCTTGAAACCATCCGGCGCAGACGTGGCGTAGCAGTAATACTGTCCATCCGGCGCGCGCAAAACAAAAGGGTCGCCGATATGCTTGATGGGCAGAGGGTTGCGATAGACAAGAGACATGCCTGACTCCAACGAGAATATTTAGAACAGGCGCAGCAATTCCATCAGCAGGAAGCGCGCCAGGGGATTGCTTTCCAGGTTTTGGCGCAGGCGGAAGGTAGAAACCACCAAAATGCCGCGCCCCATGCGCTTGCGCGCAATGGTCGGGATGGGCTTGTGAATCCAACCCACAAACAGCCCGGCAAAGACATCCCGCGCGAAATCACGCGGAGCAAAGCCGTGAATGACATGCTCCGGCGTCAGTCCGGCAAAGGAGAAATCCACCACCCCGCCGGTCGGCAGGCTCTCGAAGCGATGCCAGCCAAAACTACTGGCCCAATCGCCCTGCCAGGGCGAACCGGCTCGCGGCGCAATGCTCACGCCGGGCAAAACCGCGCGGAGAGAATCGGCCTGTTCGGCCAGCAACAAAACCCTGCCTCCGCGCAGCAGGAAATCACGGCAGGCGTCATCCAAAGTGGAGACAAGAGCAATCCGGGCATGGGCGAGGTCATCCACCGTTGAAATGCCCTGTTGGGCCAAAAAAGCGCGTAACTCTGGCGCGTACAGCCCTTCGAGCGGCGGCCACTGCGCCGCGCCGGGCAGGAGGAGAAAATCCTGTTCTGTTTGGGCAACCGTCTCGCCGCGGCAGGTCAGTTTCAACCCCAATCGCGCGCGGGTTGGCTTTTCCACCGGCGGGGCGGAGAAAGAGACCTCGCCCAGGCCGGCGACATCGAACGGCGCGTATTCGCCAATCTCAAGCCGCCCGCTGATTTTCTCGAACGCTCTGCTGAACACTTCATGCCGATGTCTGCTCCCTGAAGACTGTTCACCATTCGCCGAATGCTGATAACTGATAACTGATGACTGTCCACTGTCCAATTGCCATTCCAGCGCCGCGCCATCTACCTTCCGCGCCGAAAAATGCGCGAACAGTACCGGAAGGGCGCAAGTCTCGCCGCCAGAAACAGCCAGCCGTTCCCACAGCGGAATCAGGACATCATCGGCATTGACGCAATGGAATTTCTCGAAATACGTCTTGGGGTTGCGAAGCATATCCAGCAAGCCGTTGCACTCCCAATGCACATCGGTCAACTCGGTGATGACGTATCCCTGAATGCTCTTATGCCGCCGAATCTGCTCGATTTCGTACTTCATGGCCGCGAATTGCAGTTCCTGGCTGGCCGAAGCCAGCGCCGCAAGCGAAGGAAAGACCCGGTCGAGCGCGTATTCTCGAAAACGGTCTTCAACGCCATGCGGGTACACCACGCCATCGCCCCACGCCAGCCCGGTCTCGAACCACCAGGGTTCACCGCCGTAATGCGCCAGCAATTTTTCTACATCCGGCAAGCCCCAATTGCCAAACTCTGAAACCAGAAGTGGTTCATCTCCGCGGCGGCGCGCTTCTGGCGCAGGCGGACGCGGGGAGGCCTGCCAGGGCGCACGCAGGTAATCCTGCCAGGCTTCTGTGTTCTGATATTCGCAGGCATACGTCCACCAGGGGCGGCTGGCAAAGGCCGCCACCCAATCGCGCCATTCGGCATGATGGTCGGGCATGGCAAAATACATGTGATAATCGTCCAGGTCGCTGACCACGTTGAAGTTCCCCCAGCAAGCCGAATTGCCCGCCACCAGCCGGGTTGGGTCGAGCGATTTCACGAAGTCATACATTTCCGACAGCCAGGCGCGGTGTTCGGGGTTGCTCACATCCACCCCCCAGGCCTCGTTGATAATCGTCCAAATCCCAATCGAAGGGTGATTCCAATCGCGTTCCACCATCCCCGCCAGAGTTTGGCGGGCGCGGCGTTTGGCGTCTTCGGTCAGCAAAATGTGGTTGGGCAGTTCGGTCCAGATGAGCAGGCCAACTTTATCGGCAGCGGCGTAATAACGCGGGTCGGCCACCTTGATATGCACGCGCAGACAGTTCAACCCCAGGGCTTTGGCCTGGCGAAACTCGGCTTCGATGTATTCCTGCGAGGACGGCGTGCAAATCAGGTCGGGGTAGTAATCCTGGTCAAGCGCGCCGCGCAGGTAAAACAGCTGGCCGTTCAACCAAATTTGCCCGCTGCGGGTTTCGATGGTGCGAAAACCAAAGGTTTCGGTCACTTCGTCTTCGCCCGTGGAAATTTTCAGCGCGTACAAATGCGGTTCATCGGGCGACCAGTATAAAGGGTGTTCAAGGGGGATGGAAAAACGCGGCGCGGCAGATTCGGCCCAGGCGGCGATTCGGCCATCCGGCGCGATGACTTCCGCCGTGAGTCTTCCCGTTAACGCGCCGCTCAAACGGACTTCCACCGAAACCTGCTCACCGCCCGCCGTAATTTTCACCCGCTGAATATGGGTCGCCGCGCGGCTCTCCACCCAAACCGATTGCCAGATACCGGAGAGCATTCCGTACCAGGATTGCTTGCCGTGCGGAATCTCGTCAAACCATTCGGGGGGGTCATCCACCCGAACAGTGATGACGTTCCGACCGGGACGTGCGGCGGCGGTAATGTCGAACTCAAAAGGCAGGTAGCCGCCTTCGTGACTACCAACTTCCACGCCATTCAGCCAGACGCGGGCAAAATAATCCACCGCGCCAAACCCCAGAATAAGTACCCGATTGCCCGCCAGCCATTCATCAGGGACGTAAAATTCGCGCTCATACCAGGCCGCGCCGGTATGATGTCGAAAACGCGGGTCGGCCTGCCAGGGGGAGGGGACGGAAATCCGCGCAGGGCTGGCGCGCAGGTCAGGGGGCAATGATTCATGCGGGGAAAAGCCCCATTCCCCATCCAGAGAAAGATGAAAACGAGCAGACACAGAAAACTCCTTGAAGAATAGCAACAGAAAACCAGGCCGCGCCCGGCGGCAGATTGGGCCTGCCCGCAGAACAGGCCTGCGGGCAGGCATAAGGAGAAGAGAAATAGCAGAATAAATTTCAGGGCAATGGTGGCGCCGGTTGGGGGCCGGTCGTGGGGCCGCGCAGCACCGGCCTGCCGTCCACCCAATCCAACCGGTCGAGCCACATCAGGCGGCGTTCGCCGCGGCGGCTGCCCGCAGACACTTCCCAGGCGTGGTAGAACATCCAGGTTTGCTCTCCCACCTGAAGCAGCGTCTGATGGCCGGGCCCAATGACCAGCGCGTCTTTGTCGGTCAGGTCGCTCTTCAGAATGGGGTTTTCCGGCGCGTCCTGGCACGGCCCCAGCGGCGACTCGCAGACCGCGTAGCCCACCGCGTATTCATGCCCGGCGTAATTATTGGCCGAGAAAAACAGGTAATAGCGGCCTTCGCGCTGGAACATGGTCGGGGCTTCCACCACGCGCCCTTCCCAGAGGGCGTCATTCCGAATCAGTTGTACGGGTTCACCCAGCAGGCTCAAACCATCAGGAGCAAGTTCCCAAACGTAGATGAAAGTGGGCAAGTTACAGCAATTGCCGTCGTTCTTGTAATACAGATACAGTTTGCCATCTTCATTGCGGAAAGGACTGGCATCAATTGTGCCGCCCAGTTCGGCCTGGCAGATGAGCGGCGCATTGCTGGTATCCTTGAACTTGCCTTCCGGTTTATCGCTCACGGCTACGCCCACGCACTGCTTGTCCGATTGTTTGTCGCGGGCGGTGTAATACAGGAGGAACTGGTCGCCAATCTGAATGACTTCTGGCGCCCATACCAGCCCGCCGGTCAGTTTGGCCCAGCGGGGCAGAGCGGGCATGGCGTCTGGCAGGATTTGCCACTTCACCAGGTCGGTGGAGCGCGCCAGAGAGATGTTCTTGCTGGCGCTGTTGGTGGCGTAAGCGTAGAAGGTCTCTCCCACCTGCAAAATAAACGGGTCAGCAAAGTTCTCGCGCAGCACCGGGTTTTGAAACATCGGAACGTCCGGCGAAGGCGTGGTAGTTGCCTTGTCGGGCGGCGTCAGCGGGGAGCAAGCCGCCGAAACGGTCAACCAGGCAAGAGCCAGGAAAAAGAGCGGGGAGAGTCTCATCCCTTGAGTCCCGTCGTCGCCACGCTTTGAACGATGAATCGCTGGAGGAAAATATACAGCACCAGCACCGGCACGGCCACAATCACCGCTCCGGCCATCATCAGGCCATATTCGGATGTGTACGCGCCCTGCAAGGTGCGCAAGCCTGGCTGAAGGGTTTGCACGGCGCGGTCTTTCAGCACGAGAAGCGCCCAGAGAAAATCGTTCCAGCTGGCCAGGAATTCGATGACCGCCAGGGTTGCCAGGGCTGGCCTGGACAGCGGCAGGGCTATCAGGTAGAAAATTTGCAGACGGTTCGCGCCGTCTATTTCGGCGGCTTCTTCTAATTCTTTGGGCAGGCTTTCAAAGAATTGACGCATGAAATAGACCCCAAACACGCTCGCCAGGGCTGGGATGATGACTCCGCTGAACTTGTTCAACAGGCCCAGATTGGCCACCGTGACGAAGTTTGGCACCAGGAACATCACCCCCGGCAGAAACAGGGTGGCAATGAGCAGGCCGAAAATCTGCTTGCGGCCAGGAAAATCCAGGCGCGCGTAAGCGTAGCCGGCCAGGGAATCAATCACCAGTTTCAAGACAGTCGTTACGGATGCCACGAACAGACTGTTCATGAACCAGCGGCCAATCGGGGTGGATGGGTTGTTCAGGATTTTCTGGTAGTTTTCCAGCGTAATCTGCTTGGGAATCCAGTAAATTTCTTTGGTGAACAACTGCGATTTGAGTTTGAACGAGGTCGAAAACATCCAGAGCAGTGGAATGACGACAATCAGCGTCACCAGCGAGAGAGTGAGATAAATCATGGCGCGATTGACGAATTCCTGAACGCGGTAGCCTGAAACCGGGCGGCGGGTGGTTTTGAGGGTCATGCCTTGCCTCCTGTAAAGTCAATCACGCTGGCGAAAAAGACGGAAATTGACGAAAGAAAACGTCATCATCATCATTGCAACGACCACCGACATGGCCGCCGCGCTGCCCTGGAAGGGACGCACGAAGCCTTCGGTAAAAATGCGCAGCATAACCGGTTCGGTCGCCCCGCCGCCGGTCGGCTGGGCAGGCGCGCCGCGCGTCATCATCATCGGCTGGCCGAGCAGGTTAAAAGAGGCGATGATGGTCGTAATGATGATAAATACCAGCACCGGCTGAAGCAGCGGCAGGGTAATGCGGGTAAAACGCTGCCAGGCATTCGCGCCGTCCACTTCGGCGGCTTCGTACAAATCGGCGGGAATATCTTGCAGGGCTGCCAGGAAGATGACCATGTTGTAGCCCATCGTCCACCACACGGTGGCAACCACGATGGAAATCATCGCGTAGGGCATGGTCGAAAGCCAGCGCGGCGTATCAAAGCCCCACAGTTTCAGGTAATAGTTGAGCAGGCCGCCCTGACTCTGAAAAATCCACCACCAGATGAGCGAAATCACCGCGCAGGAAAGCACCCAGGGGGAGAAAAACACCGCGCGAAAGAATTTCATGCCCTTCAGGTTAGAATTCAACAGGACCGCCAGCCCCAACGGAATGAGAACCAGGAACGGCACGCTCCAAATCACAAACGTCACCGTCACGCGCACCGAATTCCAAAACTCGATGAACTTGACGCTGCCAGCCTTGAACAGGTCCAGGTAGTTTTGCAGTCCCACAAAAACGGTGGCTTCAGGCCGCAGATAGTCGTATTGAAAAAAACTGATGTACAGGCCGCTGAAAAACGGGTAGCCGACGAAGATTGCAAAGAAAATCAGGTGCGGCAGGATGAACAGATAAGGCGTAATCGGGACTCTACGTTTCCGGGTGAGCGCAACGGACATGCGGGCCTGCCTTTCAAAAGTCCAAAATTTCTATTGAACAGGAACAGACAAAAACCTTACCAGGAAGGCCGCGAAGGTCTCTCAGCCAACAATCCTGCGAGACCTTCGCGGCTATCAAATGAGTGGCTTATGGCGCTTTGGGCGCGTCGCCGTAGGTGGCTTTATTCTGCGCCAGGATTTCATTGGCGCGTTTGGCGGCGTCATCGAGCGCGGCTTTGATGTCGGTAGCCGTGCCATTCATCACCGCGCCAATCGCTTCACCCAGCGGGCCAAAGGCGTCGGTAATGCCGGGAACGGCAGGAGGGAAGAAGGCGTATTCTACGGAAGGCGCAATCGAGGCCTGAGGTTCGATGGCCTTGAACTCGGCGCTGGCGCGCACGGAATTGGAGGCCGGAATCTGGCCGGCTTTGGCCCAGGTGACGGAATTTTCAACCATGTACTTGATGAAAATGGCGGCGGCGCGGTCTTTGCAGGGATCAACCGTCTTTTGAACCGGCAGGGTAAACTGGTGCGAGCCAGCCCAAACAGCCATTTGTGGGCCAATCTGCGGCACGGCAGTCGCCACGCCGTTGAACTCCACGCCCGCGCCGGTGACATTGGTCGTCTGCCAGATGCCGTTCCAAATCATGCCGACTGTACCGGTCTTGAAGGCGTTCAGTTCGGCGTCCACTTCCAGGTTCGGTTCAGAGTATTTGGTCTGGGCATCCTTCATCCACTGTAAGGCCTTCACGCCCGCCTCGCTGTTCCAGGTGGCCTGCGTGCCATCGGCGCTAAACTCCGTGCCGCCAAACTGATGCAGCAACATCTGGAAAATCTGCTGAACCGGAAAACCGCCGGTGATATCGAACCCTTTGTTGTCGCCCGCAGTCAGCGCGGCGGCAACTGCTTCGAACTCTTCGCCTGTCTTGGGCGCGGACTCAAAACCGGCGGATTTCAGCAGGTCAGCATTGTAGAACATCGTCATCGGGTGAATATCCAGCGGAATGCTGTAGCGGCGTCCGGCTACTTCTCCGGCTGCCCAAACCCCGGCGGGATAATCATCGCTGGAAATGCCCATTTCCGCGGCCAGGTCGTCCATCGGGCGCAGCATATTGCGAAAAACATGCGTGGCAACCTGGTCGGCGTGCAAAATGGCAACATCCGGCAGGGTGCCGGCTGCGGCGGCGGTGGCAAGTTGAGTGTAGTATTCACCCTGGCTGGTCATGGTCACTTTGATATCAGCCTGAGACGCATTGAAGGCCTCGACCATTTCGCCCATGTAAGGGCCATCCGGGCCGGTGAATGGATTCCAGTATTGAAGTTCGACCACGCCGCAGGATTGTCCGGCAGGCTGTTCGGCAGCGGGCTGTTCGGCTGGCGGCTGGGCAGGCGCTTCGGTTGCCGCAGGCGCGCCGCAAGCTGAAAGCAACAGGCTAAAAATGACCAAAAGGGGTAAAGCAAAGCGGGTAAGCGTTTTCATTCTTTCTTTTCTCCTACTTGCTAGGTAAATTGGGATGGCCTGAACAGGCCCTTGCGCCTGGCGCAAGAGAGACGCGAGACTTGAATTGCGGGGAAACAAGGGGGATGTGGTAAACTTGAATCGAGTGGAACAACCTCCTCTCAAAGACGCACTGCGCAGGTCTGCCAGGACAAAGGCGCAGCGCGTCTTTTATTTATGCTTTGGACGCGCGCCGAAAGCGCTGGCGCAGGACGATATCCTGGGGATAATTGCCAAATTTGCTACCGAACAAATTCATGCCGCCGATATTGCGGGCGTCTTCCTTGATGCCGATGCGCACAGGAACAGGCTCATTCGCGTTCAGGGACAGTTCATCGAGCGTAACACCCGAAACTTGCACGCCATCTACAAAACTGCCGTTGCTGGTCACTTTCCAGACTTTGAGCAGGCCATACTGCGAGTTTTGACTGTCCCACCAGGCCGGGGTCAAGGCGCCGCGCTCGCCGCCAAAATCAGCAGGGCTGGTCCAGGTGCCAATTTCCACGCCGCCAATCCAGACGGTTATGTCTGAAGGCCAGTTATCGTGATGAAGGGGCGCTTCGGAACAAACCTCGAAACTCACTTCGACCGAATCCAACATGACGCCGGGCGGCAAGCGATTGGGGAAGCGGTATTCAACGAAGCCGCGCCGAAACCAGAGCAATTGAGCGTAGATGTGGTCGGGTTCGTAAAAGGCGGAAGGGTTATCCAGATGGCCGATAATCCCCATCTCCCCGGCCAGACCGCAGGTGGGGACGACTTCGACATTCACATAAGCCCCAATCGGCATGGAAACTTCAACGGTGGTGTCCTCCTGCTCATATTCGGCAGGCAGTTGAATCACAATCCGGTCGAAGACGCGGGCGCAAACTTTTTGCAGGCCGCGCGTTGCCGGGCGCAAATCGGTTTCAATCAACCCGGCGCGCTCCAGAATGCTGATGTGGAGGGTGGCCGTCGAAGGAGGCAGCCCCAGCGCTTCGGCAATCTCCAGCACAGTGCTGGTATGCGCACTCAGGAAGCGCAGAATCTCGAGGCGCGTTTCAGAACCCAGGGCTTTGGTCACCGCTTCCAGCTTTTGCAGGTTGCGGTCATCGGCCATCAGGTTCAAGACGCGCGCAATGGGGAGATTTTCAGGGTTGGATTTCATGAGCAAATAAAAACATAAAAAAATGATTTGCTACATAAAATTATATTTCATTTCAAAGAAAAGTCAATAGGCAATTTTGCGCGACTGCCCGGCCCGCCGATGAAAAAAAGCCGCCCACCAGCCTTGATGAGCGAAAAGCGAGCCGCAGGGCAATTCTTGCTGCCAGCCCCGGCGCGCATTCGCCAACAAATTGGGGACGGACGGTTACGTCAGCCCGGTTGTGTTCAGTTGCTTACTATCGGCGCCTGCCGCAGCCACTGGGTTTCGGTCAATTGCGCCAGCAAAAAATCTGCCAGGTCGGCGCGGGTGAGTTTTTGGCTGGGGGAGGGATTGCCAAAGAAGGCCCGCATCTTGCCCGTTGCTGGCTCATCGGTCAGGCGCGGCACGCGAACAGCCACCCAATCCAGGCTGCTGGCCTCCAGCACGGCCAGTTGCTGCTCGCGGTCGTTGAAAACATCCTTCAATATGACCTTGAGGAGAGCCGAAACCAGGTTGAAGCCGCGTCTGTCCTGCGGCACGGCAACCCCCGCCACCGAAACGACTACCAAGCGCCGAATGCCGTGCTTTTGCATGGCGCTCACAATATTGCGGGTGCTTTCCGCGGCCATAATCATCGGCTTGCCTTTGGGGCCGAGGACGCTCAAAACGGCTTCGCTCCCTTTGACGGCCTGTTCCACCTGGGCAAGATTCAATGCGTCGCCCGTCACGACAGTTAATTTTTCGTGCGCGATGCCCAATTTTGTCGAGTCGCGCACGAAAGCGGTCACGCTATGCCCGGCTTGCATGGCTTTTTCGACCAGCAATTCGCCCGAAGCGGAAGATGCTCCAAAAATCGTCAGTTTCATACTTGCCTCGCTTTCAAATAGGAATAAAGGTGTTCTGCTGCGCGGCGCAACGGTTCGCCGCTGTGCTGAATGCGGCTGAGCAGAATTGCACCTTCGAGCGTGGAGAGGACGAAACCGGCCAGGTCGTCATCGCCGGAGAATTTTTCGGCAAAGACGGCCTGCATTTGGCGGTAGGCCTCACGGCAGGCAGCGTTAACGCGCTCGCTGCCCACCACGCTTTCGGCGGCCAACATCATCAGGGGGCTTCCCGCCGCAAACCCGGCAGATTCCACCGCGCCAGCAATGCCCAGGGTCAGCAGATGCGCCGCTTCCGCCGGGTCTTGGGCTTGCGCTAATCCGCGCCGGATACGTTCGGACATTTCCGCCGCCGACCATAGCGCGGTCTCGGCTCCGATTTGTTCCTTACCGCCGGGAAAGTAGTAATACAGTGAGCCTTTCGGCGCGCCGCTTTCCCGGATGATTTCATTCAGGCCAGTGGCGTGATAGCCCTGCCGCTCGAACAGGCGCGCGGCGGCTTCCAGAATTTGCTGTTTGGCAGGATTCATGACATTCATCCTCTTTTCAGATTGACTGAACAGGCTTATTATAACGACCGGTCTATATAAAATCAAGCAATCGAAAGGAGAAAATCAGATGACCGGGAAAATACTGGTAACAGGCGCGCTCGGCAACGTGGGCGCAGAAATTGTCAAACAACTCCAGGCGGCGGGGAGTCTGCTCCGGGCGGCAGATTTGAGCGTGGAAAAAATTCGAGAGCGGTTCGGCGATTCGGTCGAGGCGGTGGCGTTCGATTTTTCCAAAAAAGAAACCTATTGCGCCGCATTCGAGGGCGTCGAAAAAATGTTCCTGATGCGCCCGCCGCAGATTTCAGATGTAAAAGGCGTCATCCTGCCTGTGCTAGACGCGGCCCAGGCGGCGGGCTTGCGGCACGTCGTCTTTCTCTCGCTGATTGGCATCGAACGGGTCAAGTTCGTGCCGCATTACAAAGTGGAAGAGTACCTCGTCAATTCACCGATGACGTGGACGTTCCTGCGAGCCAGCTTTTTCATGCAAAACCTGAACACCACCCATCGTCAGGAAATCCGCGAGCGAGACGAGATTTTCGTACCTGTCGGCAGGGCGCGCACGAGTTTCATCGACGCGCGCGATATTGCAGCGGTGGCAGCGATGGCCTTGCGCCAGCCAGGACACGAAAACAAAAAGTATGACCTGACCGGACCTGAAGCCCTGGATTACTGGCAGGTGGCCGAGATTTTGAGCAAAACGCTGGGGCGAAAGATTATCTATCGAAACCCTTCGGCGCTGGAATTTTTTGCCAGTCATTTGCGGCGTGGTACGCCGCCCTCCGCGGCAATGGTGATGACCGGATTATACCTTTCCACCCGCAATGGCATGGCCGAGCAGGTTACAGGCGAGGTGGAGCGCATCACCAGGCAAAAACCAATTTCTTTTCAGAAATACGCAGTGGATTATCAACACAATTGGCAATAGAGTCGGGTTTTCCGCTTGCAACCCAACTTATGCTCCGGTCGGAATACCCTTCAAGGCCGTCGCTCCCACACCTGATAGCGCTCGTTCTCATAAATCACCTCCCAGGCGCGGGTCTCTCGAATCTGCTGAAACAGCCAGCGCTGGTTGGGGGCAATCAACAGGTCGGGATGGGCGTTTTTTGCCGTCAGGAGGGCTTCGATACAGGGCCAGTCTTTCTCATTCTGGCAGGCGCGCAGGTCTATCAGGGTTTGCAACTGTTCGGCGTAGTCCCCTTTCCACTCGCTGCCCCACAGCGCAAAAACAGGGGTCCGCTCCAGAAGGTAGGGAAACCATTCGGCTTCGTTAATTTTACCGATGTAGAGGTAGGTCTGCTCCGGGTTGGTTTCCTGCCGCACGAACTTCGACATCTGGAGGGAATAAACATCGATTTCCGGCTCGTAGCGGATGATTTCCGAGAGGTTTTTCCCCACCCCAAACAGGACGAGCGCGACTGTGAGCGTGGTCAACGACCATCGAAGGGCGACCTGCCCGCTGAATCGTTCCAGCAGCCATTCCGCGAAGGCGCCCGCCATCATCGCCGCCAGCAAGACGGGGAAAAACGAGGCTTCGCCCATCGTGAGGGAAAAGAGAAACGCCATAGGCAGGTGAAATTGCCGTCGAAACAGGAGCAGGAGAAAGCCAGGCAACGATAACGCAGCCAGGAATCCGTTGCGGGTAACGTAGGAGAGATTCTCCCAGAGATAGGTCATCGCTTCGCCAAAATCCTGAAAGAGCAGGGAAAGAAAATCGGCGTTGCGGTGCGAGGAGGCGGCCACCCACAAACTCTCGAAGCCATGTCGGACAATGACCGTCCCCAGCCAGGGCGAAGCCACCAGCAAGGCCAGCCCCAAAATTGCCAGCGCGGTCAGGGCGCGGCGCGGCTTTCTCTCGGCCAGCAGAAAGGCCACCCCCACCAATGCAGCGAACAGGGTATAGAGCAGATGCGTGGTCAGAAGTAAACCGAGAGAGATTGCCGCCCCAACGATGACGCGCCAGGAGGACTGCCGCAGGGCAAGCAGGTAAAGTAAGAGACCAGCCAGACAGAAGACCAACGCCAGCCCGCGCGCCACCCCCGCCGACCAGACGTGGATGCTGAAAACAGAGGGAGCGGTGAACGCCAGCAGGAGCGCGGCCAGCCCGCCCCAGCCGATTCCGGTCAGTTGGCGCGCCAGGAAGTAAAACGGCACGAGCGCCGTCAGCGCAAACACCGGCGGGACGAGCCGCAGATAAGCCCAGGGGGAAAACCCCAGTTTGAGAGCCGCCGCAAACAGGTAATGCCCCAGCGGGGGGTACACGAAGGGAATGCCGCCTGGCCCGTAACGCGGAATTTCCAACGGCAGCGCAAAATTTGCTTCGGCAATCTGGGCGGCCATCTGAGTGAACATGCCCGCATAGCCCAGCGGAAACGAGTGACGGAAGGCATGAAGGAAGAAGACCGGGGCAAGAAGCAACAACCCAGCCAGGAGTGGCAGACAGGGCTTGAGACGGGGATGGATGAAAGGATGTACAGGCATGGCGATTATTCAAATAATATATTTGTTTTCTATATTGCAAAAACCGAAATAATAACTATAATATTATGTAAAGCATGAGTGAGTATGTACGCCGGTTCAAAAGGAGGCCCGTCATGCTGATAAAAAAATTATTTGTCGGCGCAAGCATGAGCGCGGCGCTCATCGTGGCCTTGATGATACCCTTTACAGCAGTTCCTGCACAGGCACGCGCGTCCCTGTCAGCCAGCGCGGATAACAACTGCCTGGTCTGTCATGAAGATTTGTACTTGCTGCACGATACCGGCAAAGCCTATTGCCTGAACGAGGCCCCGATGACCTGCGTGGACTGTCATGGCGGGAACCCAACCGCCCTGACGCAAGAGGCCGCGCACTTCAACCGCGCCGCGCACCCAGTGGTCAATGACGACGATAAAAGGTGTTACCAGTGTCACCCGTCTCAGGCCGAAACTCGCCTGGAGACCTTCCGCGCCCTGGCTGGCATTCCCGAACTGCTGGTAGCCCAGCCCTGCCCGCCCATCAGCATGCCGGTCACCGGCGGATTTCCAGATTCAAAACCGGAAAAGTGGGTTCTTGGTTTAGAAGCAGTGACGCTGTTCCTGGTGGCCGGGCTGGCGCTGGTCGTTTACATCGTATTCAAAATCCGTCACGGATAAACCGATGGAAAGTTCCATTTTCAACATTCAGGCCGAGTTTTGCAAGGCCATGTCTAACCCCGCCCGCCTGCAAATTACACATATCTTGCGTAATGGGCCGATGAATGTCGGCGAAATTGTGTCGCAAACTGGCTTTAGCCAAACGCATGTCTCGCGGCAATTGTCAATTCTTCGAGCGGTTGGGGTGGTTGAATGCCAGCGGCGCGGCACAGAGATGCTCTACGAGTTGACCGACTCGCAAATTGGCGAGTTTTGCGACCTGGTGCGCAAACTGCTCTGCCAGCAAATAAAAAAACGTTCGACACTGCTTATTCGAGAAGAAGGCTGAACGCCCAAAAAACGACACAAAAGCCAAAGCGGCTGAGACCGTCATCCGCAACATCCCAGGAAAGAATCTATTTTCCTCATATCATAAACAGGAGACTTTAATGAAAATCGCAGTTGTCACCGATGACAAACAAACCATTTCACAACATTTTGGGCGCGCCGCATATTACGCCATCCTGACAGTCGAAAACGGCCAGGTGGTTGGGCGGCAAATCGTGGAAAAATCTGCCCACCATCACCACAACCAGCATGACCCGCATCACGAAGGCGGACACCACCATCACGATCACCGCTCGATGATTGACCCAATTGGCGATTGCCAGGCGCTGATTGCGCGCGGCATGGGACAGGGCGCCTACAATGTACTCCAGGCGCGTGGCATCCAGCCCATCGTCACCGATATCCGCAGGATTGATGAAGCGGCAACGGCCTATCTTGCGGGAACACTCGTCAATCACCCTGAAAAATTACATTGAACATCAAACCGACAACTGCCCCGGCAACCGGGGCAGTTTGCTTACCCAATATGTTTGATGGAGGGGAAATCTGGAAAGTGCCTTTCGATCGTTTCACGCGATTCATCCGGCGTCTGGATAACCAAAATGAACACTGCCCGTTCCTCCGACGGGTTGCGCCAGATGTGCGGCAGGGTGGCCTCGAAAATCAGGAAATCACCCTTTTCGACGAGGTACGACTGGCCATCAATCAGATATTCCACCCGGCCCTGCTGACAGCAAATGAACTCTTGCCCAGGGTGCGCTACGGGGCGGTCGCCGCTGGTGGCGCGCGGCTCTAGCGTGACCAGGAACGGCTCCACTTCCTGGCCTTTCAGCCGCTTGCCAACGCCTTCAATGGTCAGACCGATTCCGTTAACAATCGGCCTTTCGCTGCGCTTGACAAGCAAAACATTGCCGGCATATTCATCATCAAAAAAGTAACTGACTTTGACATTCAACGCCCGCGCCAGGCTTTGCAGGGTGGAGACGCTGGGGGAAATCTCCTCGCGCTCGATGAGGCTGACGGAGTTGGTTGAAATCCCGGCCAGTTGAGCCAGGTCGCGCTGCGAAAGACGCCGTTCGGCGCGCAATTGGCGCAAGCGGTCACCCAGGGAAATTTTCACATTCATCGGCAATGCTCCCATTTCACAAAATGATGGGAATATCATAACAGATACAGGGGAAATTCACAATAAAATACATTCCGCCATCAGGCATCTAAAATCGCTCAATTTTGACCAAAACATCCCGGCTGGGAAGTCTAAAAACCATCCCAAAGGTTATTGGAGACCTTTGGGATGGTTCTGGAAAATGCAATCGAGGTTGTGGAATGAATTCCGCGTTGCAAAACTGAACGATTATCCGCAGCCACCGCTCGATTTGTCGCGTTTTATCTGAAGTTGGATTTTAGGCGTAAATTCGATATGTTCGTTTTCGATGGGGTCAGGGTCTGAACATTCGTAGCGGTCGCCCAGGGCAGCCGGGAAGAGGAATTTTAACTGCTCATCGAGCGCAGCGGAACGCGGCTGGATTTCGGGGTCGGTATGACCAAAGACGGTAATCCAGTTGTTGATGCCGCCTTCAAGGATATAGACATTCGGCACGCCCTCGGCAGTCAACAGCCGCCAGGCTTGGGTGGCGAGGGTCTCGTCATTGCTCATCACCACATACACGGCGTTCGGCGCGGAGGTGGCGAGCAGCTGGGGGATGCGTGACTTCAGCGTCTCGGCGGGAATATTCAACGCGCCGCGCAGATGGAACAGATTGTAATCGGCTTCGGGGCGCACATCCAGCAGGGTCAGGATAAGTCCCTGGTCGTAGCGCGCCTTGAACAATTCCGCTGGGGTGATTTGGACAATACGCTGGCTCAGGGCTTCTTCGGCAGTGTACTTGACCTGCACTTCCTTAACAGTGCCATCTGCCTGCAGTTCAGAAACCGTCCGAAGAATGGTGGCTTTCTCATACTTCTCCTCGGTGGAGGGCATTCCGATAAAGACAACGACCAGCGCCAGAGCAACCACAACGCCCGCGCCATACAGGCGCAGTTTGGGTTCGCGGCTCATGTCTTTTTTGCCGATAATGCGCTCCAGTTGCTCGGCGCCCCAAAACATGAACAGCGCCATCAGGACAACCATCAGGACGACGACGCCGGTCGGCAAGCCGAAGACATCCATCAGCGTAACGCGGCCATAATAACCGGCGTTGTTGTACCAGTGGGTGAAAAAACGTTCTGTTTCGCCAAACAGAAAGGCGCCAACAAAACCGCCCAGCATAAACATCATGCCGTCAATTTTGCCAGTGGAGGCGGAAGCCAGAGAAGTGGTAGGGCAGAACCCGCCGATGATGAAGCCAACGCCCATAATCAGCCCGCCCAAAATTCCCGACCAGAGATAGGTGGGATTGACCCAGACCTGGCTGTAGTCAAGCCAGCCGAGACTGACGGTCAGAAATACCAGCGTCATGGCCGTAATGACGGCGGTAAACATCACCTTCAACACGGTCAGTTCGGTAAAGTAGAACTGCGCGGCCAGTTTGCGGCTGTTGCCAAAGCCCGACATTTCGAGCGTGAAACCAAAGGCGAAGCCAATCAGACCAAAAATCAGGTAGGTCCAGGGGTTGGCCGCGCTGACGTTTTGGAAGGCAAGCAGAGGAAAGTTCATAACTTATTCTCCTGTGGCGGCATGGAGGACTCCACGCGCTGCATTAATTCCACAATTTCCGCACAAAATACGCCAGGCCATAGGCCCCGCCAAAAATGCAGAGCATGACCACCCACGAGCCAGCGGAAAGCACCGCCCCACCCGTGAGCGCCTGCCCGGAAGTGCAGCCACGCGCCATGCGCGCCCCATAGAGGAACAACACCCCGCCCAGGAAGGCCAACATCCAGCGCGTCCGGTCAGAAATGCGCGGGCCTTTGGTCGTTTCCAATTTCACGCGGCCAAAAATCAGGCCAGAAGTGAAGCCGCCCAACAGCGCTCCGAAGAAGACCGGCACCAGCCAGTCATCCAGCGGGTTTTTATCGCCGCCCGCCATGCGTAGCAAGTAAGGAGTACGGTCTACATGGTCGGGGATGAACTGGTCTTGCACAAAAACCACCAGGCGGCTGGTGGCGCCTGAGGAGCCAAGACCGTTACCAGTAAAAAACAACGCCAGGAACAGGACAATCCCCAAAATTACCCCGCCCAGGTAAGGATGAACATACGGTTTGGCAGGACGGTTGAAGAGGGCTTTCAGGTCGAAGGGTTTTGAAACGGGTTTGGATGAGACAGTCATTGTTTTCTCTCTTTCCAGGTTCGGTATTCGTTATTTGGGATTCGATATTCGTTATTCGACCGATTTTGGAGTATCGAATATCGAGTTTCGCGCCACAAATGACCAATTACGAATTACCATTCTCGCTCTCCTCCACTTCTTCCCAGCCCGTGACCATGCCGCGCATGGCTTCGAGCGGGGTCGCGCCAGTGGTGGTGAGATAGACGTGTCCGACAATGAACGCGGCCAACAGCCAGGCAATCAGGCTGTGGAAGGGGGCCAGAAAGGGCAGGCCGCCAAACCATCCGGCAATTTGGGGCCACTGCTGCACGCCCCACATCAGCGCGCCGGTCAACATTTGGAGCGGGAGTAAGACCGTCAGCAGACCAAAGTAGGTTATTTGCTGGAGCGGGTTGAGTTTCTTTTCGCGGCGCTTTTCAAAGGGATGCGGTTCCCCCTTGAAAATCCCACCGATGTAGAACTTGACCTGCACTACCATGTCGTTGATGATGCCGACCGGCCTGAGGAAGTTGGGGATGTACTGGCGAACTTCGCCGGTGGTGACGTGCCAGAAGAGCGACAGCAGGAAGTTCAGAATTAAGATGGCCGCCAGCACGTTATGAATCAGCACCATGTAAGGGAAGGAAAACGCGCCAAAAATATCGGGGCGGTGAATGACCAGGCCGGTAAAGAGCAGGAAAATGATGGCAAAGGTCTGAAGCCAATGCCAGAAGCGCTCATAGGCCTCGTACATGTAGACGCGCTTGAGGGCGGGCGCATGTTTGGGACGTTTGAGCGAGGAAACATAGCGCAGCGTGCCATGCCCGGCGACGCCGAACAGCGTGCCAGCGAAGGCCAGCGCGCCCAGCCAGTCAATCCAATTGACCCGGTCGCGGCCAAAAACGTACACGCCGTCTTTCATCGTCACCGGCTGGTAGAACAACGCGCCATTCTCCCCGCTGATAATTTCTCCCGTCACATTGACGTTGCTGTCGCTGACAAACTGCGGCGTCACGCCAGCCGGAGCATAAGCAGCCAATTGCAGGGGTGCGGTAACGCGCGAGTCGCCGGAATGGCAGGTGGTGCATTCACGGATGGCATAGCCGCGCCCCGCGACGTTGTGGTTGATGCTGTAAGGCTGCACCTGTCCTTCGATATGCGGATTTTTGAGCCCCAAGGCTTCGAGCCGGGCGGCCACAACGGATTGCTTTTCGATGGTATCGGTACGCAGTTCAGTTGAGTCGAGTTGGCCGTTCTTATCGCTGTCGAAAGCGGCCAGGATTTCGGGTGCGTACTGACCATTTACGAGGTAGGCGGCCTGTAAATCGGCTTCGCGTACCGGGCGCGGGCCATTCTCGCCATCGTAAACCCAGTAAAAGGAAGTCGCCAGGTTGTACGGAGCAAGCAGCGTCTGGCCGTCAATGTTGGTGCGCTGCATGAGAACCGGCTGGAAGCCCGTCACCAGGCTGTTGACGGTATCCGCGCCGGTCAGCCCGCGGCACAGGTTGGCGGGGCTGCCCTCCAGCGAGACCACCGTCCAATCGTAGGATTGAATGGCCGGGGCGTACATTTGCGGAATGTGACAGGATTCGCAGGCAAGAACAGTCATGTGCTGTTCGGTATAGGGCAGCCAATTCCTATGGGCCGGAACAGCATCGTGGCACGACTCGCAGCGGCGCATGGAACCTTTGAGTTCAGGCGCGACGGTGAACTGCGCGCTCTGCCCACGCGCGAAGTTGTGGTCGGGACGCTGCAAATACTCGCCAATCTCCAGTTTGCGCGGGTCATATTGAAGGTGGCCGGGGCTGGCAAAGGACTGCGCGTGGGTGGGGTTGTTGAGCGAGTAGTGGCAGTCGGTGCATTGCAGGCCGCGCTCGGCGTGAATGTCCCAGGAGCGGGCAAGGGTGCTCTTATCTTTCAGATTGACGCCCGATTGCGAGATTTTCTGCGCGGCAATCACCTGTCCGGTGGTGGCGGTGTTGGGGTAATTCAGGTCACAGGCCGAGATGAGCAGAGGCGCATCCGTGTTCTCATGAACTTCGCCATGACAGGCCGCGCAATTTTCGTTGGTCGGGTCCTGGATGGTCACGAATTCCGGCTTGAGTTTGCCATCTTCGCCAAAGGCGGCAGGGTTGTAGGCAAACCCATCGGCGGAGGCTTCTACCCAGCCGGTGCCAACCAGGGTGGCGGTGTTGGCCTGCCCAAAGCGTCCGGCCTTAATTTCGGCGGCGCGCGCCTGCAGGTTGGGCTGCGTGAGGTGACACAAGAAGCAGTTCATCTCCATGACGCCCGATTTCGACCAGTCCCAGGCTTCGGCCTGGCCGGTTTCAGGGTTCAGGATGGCCGATTCCGGGTTGGAAGGGTCGGGGGGAATCTGCAAAAGGGAGAGCCCATCGCGAGAGGTGGTAGCCGGGCCGCCGCCAGGAATCCGTTCCCCCTGCATCATCAACCATTCGGCGGTCGTCAAGTCGAGACGCTCATCGCCAGGCTGAGAGAGATAGCGGTAGGTGATGGGGTCCCACTTGCCGAACATGCCGTTGCTGGCGTTCAGGCCATTGCCAGGCTGATAGGCGCTTAGCCCCAGGTCGGCGTGAAAACTATGAGATTCAATATAAGCGGCATCATGGCATTGCCCGCAGGTTTTCATGGTGCTGACGGGTTGGCCGCTTTCCAGCACATTTGCGCCTTCTGCATCCAGCAGGGCAAAAGTTGGGTGAATAGGCGAGGTCTGCTGCGCTGGCGCGGTGGGATGATGGGCAAAAGCGTAAGTAACGCCCAAAACGGTCAGCGCAAACAGGCTTAATCCGGCAATCAGGAGTGATTTTCGATGGAGGAAGATGGTTTTCATGGGTTCATCCGTTGCTTTATCTGGCATTGGGCAGGATAAATCCTGTCCTACTTGCGCCCGCCCCATTGCATCGGGTCGCCGGGGTAGCCAAGCGCCTGCCAGTCCATGCGCCCGCCTTCGCCGTGACAATCATTGCATTGCAAGGCGTTTTCTTTGGGCTGTACCATGTGAGTAGTCGGCCAGTACATGTAGGTTTCGGCAAAGCCGTAACTGCCGCTATATGGCAATCCAATGCGCTGTTCGGCCAGGCGGAAGGCCTGGTCCCAGTCAAAATTCGTCCAATACCCCTCCGGCCCGGCAGTGATGGGAGCCAGCAGGTAATTGAAGACGGTATCGTAAGGCTGTTTGCCAACGTGCAATTTGAAGGGGAAAATTTTGGCAGACGGGTCTTTAATATCCCCGGCAACTTTGTTGATATAAGTTGGCTGGGTGGGGTCTATTTTGTCGCCCAGCAGGTAACGGTACTCCAGATTGCCGTTGAACCACAAGTAAGTGGGCTGAACGTTCTTTTCGTAAACGAAAGTGCCTTTAATTTTCAGATAGGTGAAATGGTCATCGCCAATGTCCTGACCAGAAGTGGACCAATCCCACGAGACTTTGGTAGGGTCTTCCACCGCAAAAGCGGGGATGTGACAGGTCTGGCAGGCAACAGACTTCATGTGCAGGCCAATGCGCTCGTCGGTGTGGGGGTTCTCATTATGACATTGGGTGCAGGAAACCTGTTCGGCGGGGTTGACGGTCAGGTTATCTGCCACCAGGCGACCTTTGACCTGATGATTGGTAGTGGTGTGGCAATCAGTACAGACGAAGTTATTGCGTCCCATGTGAACATCCTGGCTTTCGCTGGGGTAGTACAGGCTCTCGTCCAGGTCGCCGTGCTTCACGCCGTTGCCGCCGCCGCCGTTGAAGTGGCATTTGCCACACTGCAGGCGGGTGGGCGCGCCGACGCTTTTGGCCGCCGCCACCAGGTTAACGCCATCGCGCGGGTTGCCATAGGAGCCTTTGGCATAGCCAGATTGGGCATGGCAAACCAGACAATCCACATTTTCAGGATGGTTGAGATTTGCGCCGTAATTCTCTTCGCTCCAGTTGTAGCCAATATGACAACTGGTGCAGCTCTTCTGGTTGCCCTGGGCGCTGATGCAGAAGTTATTAATCTGGTTGAATTTGCCAATGGCGGCAGTTTCGCCATCACGCCAGGGAATTTCGAATTCCGGGCTTTGCCAGGTCCAGTGACTGGTCATCATCACGTCTTCCGCCGCTTTGGGGTGACATTCCAGGCAGGCGCGGGTGATATCGGGACCAGTGAGCGTGGCCGGGTCGACGTCCTTAAATTTTGCGGCAATGATATCGGCGTGTGGCACATGCACGGGATGTTCAGGAACAGCCGCCCAGGGGTCATCGAGCGCGCGGGCGCTCTTGGGCCAGAAAACAATGATTGGGACAAGCATGACGGCCAGAACGCCAATCAGTCCCAGGAGCCAATAGGGTTTTACTTTCGTCATTGCATTCTCCTCGGCCCCTCACCCCACCCATCTCTCCAAAGGAGAGGGAGAAAAGGTAAGGGAAAGTTTACGCTTCAATTTCTTCCATCAAATTTGCGCGGTAGGCAATGCGGTCGCGCAAGACGTTACGGAGCAGGTCAAGGGCCTGGATAAGCCGTTTATCCGCCAATTCATATTGAATGACCACGCCCTGCCGGTTGGGACGCACCAGGCCCCGGTCGCGCAGAATTTTCAGGTGGCGTGATGCAGTTGGCTGGGTGATGTTGAGTTCCTGAGTCAATTCGGTCACGTTGCGCGGCTGTTCATCGAGGGCATACAAAATCAGGATGCGGGTGGGGTCAGCCAGGGCAAAGCATAAATCGGCTTCAAGTTGCGAAACTTCCTGCGCTAAAGTTTGTGAAATCATGACAAAACTTACCTTATATGCGAATAAGCGAATATATACATTCTCATAATATCACCGCGAATCAAGCATCGCAATAGTGACTGTTGTCACAAAAAAAGGGGGAGGATTGTCATGGAGCATGGAATCAAAAAGGCTGCCCTCGGCGGGCAGCCTTTGGCCTGGATTGGAAAATCGGTTACTTCACCACTGGCAGTTCGGCGGCAATCCAGGCGTTCATGCCACCACCCAGGTTGCGAACGTTGGTATAGCCCAGCGATTGCAAATACACCAGGCCGAGCGCGCCGCGATGACCGGATTTGCAGAGGATGACAATCGGCGCAGCCTTATCGGCGGGAAGTTCGGCCAGGCGGGCGGGCAGTTCGTTAATGGGAATGTTGACCGCGCCTTCAATGTAGCCGTCGTTCGTCAGTTCTTCCGCCGTGCGAACGTCCAGAATAAAGGGCTTTGTTTCGGAACCAAGTTCAGCGTTCAAATCGGCGGGTTTGACGGTGAAGAAGCCTTCGGGAAGGGCGCTCAGGTAAGCATCCAGCCCGGCCCGGCGGGTCTCATCCACATTCGGCGTGGCGCCGGTAGGAGCAGCCTCGGCAGGCTTGCCCGCTTCAAGCGGCAGTTCGGCCTTCTTCCAGCCGTTAATGCCGCCGCCCAGGTTCACTACATCTTGATAACCAAGCAGGCGCAGCGCCATCATCACCATCGCGCCGCGATGCCCCGAAGCACAAGCCACGACGATTTTCGCATCCTGGGCGGGGAGTTTATCCAGGTTCTTAAGCACGTCGCGTACAGAGATGTTAACCGAGCCAGCAATATAACCGGTTTCTTCCACTTCCGCCGCTTCACGCACATCAAGAATAAAAGGCGGCTGGTCGGCCAGCAATTCGTTCAGTTTGGCGGCGGAGACGGTGTAGTAGCCCTGGTCGGCAGGCAGGTTGGCGAGGAAGTCGGCATAAGTGGCAGGCCAATCGACCCAACCTACCACCGGTAGTTGGGCGGCTTTCCAGGCGTTCAGACCGCCCGCCAGGTTGCGGATGTCAGTGTAGCCCAGCATCCGCAGGCCCATCAACGCAATCGAGCCGCGATGCCCGGAAACGCAGTAAATCACAATTGGCGTGTCTTTGGCCGGGAGTTTGTCAACGCTCTGAAAGAGTTCCTGCAACGGAATGTTGAGCGCATCGGCCAGATGGCCGTCTTTCTCAAATTCCGCCGCCGTGCGAACATCGAGCAGGACGGGGGCTTTCTCGGCGAGGGCTTCGTTCAGTTTATCAGCCTTGATGGAATAATAGTCATCCGGCATTTCGCTAAAAAAGGCCTTGAGCATGTCGTAGAGCGGCTTGTCGGCCACAATCGGCTGGCTCAGGCTGGCTGCATCAGCGGGTTTGCCGCTTTCCACCGGTAGGTCGGCCTTCTTCCAGGCATTCAGGCCGCCGGCCAGGTTGCGGACGTTGGTGTAGCCCAACAGTTTCAACGCCGCCATTGCCATCCCGCCACGATGCCCCGAAGCGCAGTAGATGACAATCGGGTCATCCAGGCCGGGCAGTTTATCCAGATTATCGAGCAATTGGCGAACGGGGATGTTGACCGCGCCCTTGAGGTAGCCGTCTTTCTCGGCTTCAGCGGATTCGCGCACATCGAGCAGGAAAGGCGGTTTTTCGGCCAACTCTTCATTGAGTTTCACGGCCTGAACCGTGCCGTAGCCCTTATCAGCAGGCAAGCCAGCAACCAACTCAGCAAAGAGCGCCTGAACATCGGGGGCCGGTTCGGGCGTAGGCGGTACTTCGGTGGGTGGCACTTCAGTGGGGGGCGCGGCCACCGGCTCTTGGGTGACCACCGCCGGAGCGCCACATGCGCTCAACACCAGGCTCAAGAGTGCGAGCAGAGCAAAGAGAAAGTGAAGTTTACGGGTCATTTTCTTCTCCTTAAGAAGGGAATGCAGATGTTACGGAGCGCCAATCGGAGCAGGCACTTCAGGAACGATGACCGGCTGATTGGCTGGAAGTTCCTCCGGTTTGACCTTATCGGAAGTCAGGAAAATCTTTTCGTTGCCATGACAGGCATTGCACGAGGCATTCTGCGGCGTCTTGCGCTGAATGTTGTGTGGAGTGGCATACGTCCAGGTTGGCAGAACATCGAAGTTCGGCAACAGGTTCTCGCCGTAATATTGGTACGAAGTGGGAGATGCCGGGACATGCCGCAAGACAACATACTGATAAGGACGGTGATAGTTCGGCTGCAGGTTCAGGCCGATGAAGAAGCTCATGTAACTGCGCTCGGTCTTGAAGAAGGGGTTGCCGGTTTTCTCGCTAATCGCTACATGACAGCCATCGCAACTCATGTAGGAAACCGAATGACAAACCTGGCAGGATAATTTGTTGCCGTGAACGACGTGCTGGGTCACCGGGTCGCCTTGTTTGCCAATCGTTTCGTGGCAGGATTCGCACGCCGGGCTTTGCACGCCAGAATAACGGTTCGCGACCTGATAGACAGCCTGGCTCGTGTCATGACACTGGGTACAGGCCGATTGCGAGTCGTGCATTTCGGCGCCGCTATGACATGAAACGCAGTTCATCCGTCCCTGGCGGAAGTGAACATCACCGGGAATCTCCTCGTTCTTGCCCAGGTACTCATTTCCCACGCGGCTGCCGTGACACGCCGTGCAGTTGCGGCTCATTGAGGGGGTCTTTTGGACAACATGACCGGCGATGAACCCGCCACCCACCGAACCGGGCTGGCTGATGTGACAATCGCCGCACGAAGTGTGACACGAAGAGCAGTGATTGCCAAACATCTTCTCCAGCGTTTGTTTGTGTTCGGGCGCGCTGCGGGCGTCCAGGCGGTCCCAATACCCGGCCAGCGAAACGTGCAGGCTTTGCTCAAAGTGCTTGCTCTGGTCTCCATGACAGGTTGCGCAGGTTTCGCCTTTGGCGCTGGGGTCGGCCACCAGGCCGGTATGCGCGGTTTCCATCTCCGGCGATTGCTGCCCGCCGTGACAGTAAATGCACGACATCTGCCCGTGCGCAGTGGCAAGGAATTCTTGCCGCGTGATGAAGACTTTCTCCCATGGCTCCAACGGAGCCACATCGCCCCCTCAGCCAACCCCTTCGGATTCTGAGCCATGCCCGGCTTCTTCTTCCTTCGCCAGGGCAACCAGCTTCTCTTTATCTGTATGGCAATCCAGGCAGTTATCCACCACCGGCGTCAACTTAAGAAGCGGAGTTAATGTTGGAACAGCGGTTTCCGCCTGGGCTTCCTCTGTCGATGAAACCTGGGTTGCGCCTGGGGTGACTTGCGAAGCGCAGGCAGACAAGGCCAGCGTGGTTAGAGTGAACATAATCAGGTGCTTAAGATTAATCATAGTCCATCCTTTGTCTCGGCAGGTCGCATCTCGGTATTGCTCGTTGATACACAATAAAAATGATTGTTTTGTGAACTTCGTCACAATAAAATTGTATATTAATGGCGCAATTTGGATAGTGATAGATGTAATGACCAAATATTCATCTCTCTTATGAGAAACGATAAGTTTTGATTTTCTTTTAGACTATAATAAAAGTCCTCGAAATTCCCGCCCATCCAAAAGGAGGCGCATGCTCAACCTGGATTCGCTTCGAGTTTTCCTGACAGTGGCTGAATACGGCAGTTTCAGCGAGGCCGGCCGCCAGATGCATCTGACCCAGCCAGCGGTCAGTCAGAGCATTCAGGGATTAGAAAAACAATTGGGAATACAGTTATTTAGCCGCCAGGGCCGCACAGTCCAATTGACGGAAGCAGGGCAGGTGTTGGTCTCGATGGCGCGCGAACTGCTCGCAGCCGCGCAGCGCGTGGAACAAACCATGTTTTCCCTGCATGGCGAAATTGTCGGCGAAATGTCTATCGGATGTTCAACTGCCTCGGGCAAATACCTGCTTCCCGGACTCATTGCTCGCTTTCGGCATGAATTTCCGCAGGCGCGCATTAATGTACTGGTCACCAGTCGAGATTCAGTCATCCATAAACTGCTGTCGGGTGAGGTCGCTCTTGGGGTTTCAAGCAAGATGATTGAGCATTATGACCTGGAATATCAGGATTTTTACAAGGATGATGTTATTCTGATTGTGCCTGCCGAACATCGCTGGGCCCAGTATCGCAAAATCTACCCAGACGATTTACTGGATGAACCAATCATCCTGAGGGAGGATGTTGCCGGAACGCGGGAAGTGTTGCGAGATGGCCTGCTGAAGTGCGATATTTCGCCCGACATGCTCAATGTGGCGATGGTGTTGGGCAATGCTGAGGCAATTGGAATGGCTGTCGAAGAGGGATTGGGAGTCGCCTTCATCTCGCGCCTGGCTGCCGCGCGCGGAATTGCGCTGGGGCGGCTGGTGGAAGTGAAGGTCGAAGGCATGGAACTGACCCGCAACCTGTACATGCTCCGTAACCGCCGCCAGCCCCTCACCCGCTTGCAGGTCGAATTCTGGGAGTTCATCAAAAAAGCCCGGCAGCCAGAAAGCCAGGCCGCGTTGCAACTTTCAGTACGCTAACCGCCAGACCGAGACAGTCAAAGACATCCTTACCAAACCCACCGAACCTATCTGGCGTTTCCGTTTCAGGCCACAACTTATCGCGTGCTGGCAAAATATCGGGTATGATTGTGCCAATTTGCACATAAATAGGGCTTCTCTGTTGTTTCACATCCTCACCAGGAGTTTCCCATGCCACAAACACCCACCTACTTCCTCGGCATTGACGTATCTACCACCGCCACCAAGGCCCTTCTGGTTGACTCTAACGGCCAGGTGGCCGCCGTTTCGGCAACCGAATACCCCTTCGAGACGCCCCGCCCACTGTGGAGCGAGCAACATCCCCGCCTGTGGTGGGATGGCGCGCAAAAATCCATCCGCGCCGCGCTGGCGCAATCGGGCATAGACCCGGCCCTGGTCGGCGGGGTGGGGCTGACAGGCCAAATGCACGGATTGGTCTTGCTGGATGAAGCGGGCGAAGTCCTGCGCCCATCCATCCTGTGGAACGACCAGCGCACCCAGGCGCAGTGCGATGAAATCCATCGCCGCATTGGGCGCGAGCGATTCATCCAAATCACCGGCAACGTGGCGCTGACCGGTTTCACCGCGCCCAAAATCCTGTGGGTGAAGGAAAACGAGCCGGATGTATACGCCAAAGCCGCGCATGTCTTGCTTCCAAAGGATTATGTCCGCTACAAACTGACAGGCGAATTCGGCATGGACAAAGCGGACGGCGCCGGAACGGTTTTGATGAACCTGAAAGCGCGCGACTGGAGCGAAGAAGTCCTGGCCGCCCTGGAAATTCCGCGCGCCTGGATGCCCCCCCTCTACGAGGGGCCGCAAATTACCGGACGCCTGACCCGCGAAGCGGCGGCGGCCACCGGCCTGCAGCCCGGCACGCCCGTTATGGCTGGCGGCGGCGACCAGGCGGCTCAGGCCGTGGGCGTGGGCGCAGTGACCGAAGGAATCATCGCCCTGACGCTCGGTACCAGCGGAGTGGTCTTTGCCACCGCCAACGGTGCATTCATTGAACCCGAAGGGCGCCTGCACGCATTTTGCCATTCCGTGCCAGGCAAATGGCATCTGATGGGCGTGATGCTCTCAGCGGCGGGCAGTTTGCGCTGGTACCGCGATACCTTCGCCCCCACAATCGGCTTTGACGACCTGCTGGCCCCGGCGGCGCAAATTCCCGCCGGGTCAGATGGTCTGCTGTTCCTGCCCTACCTCACCGGCGAGCGCACTCCACATCCCGACCCGCTGGCGCGCGGGGCCTTTGTTGGGCTGACCGTGCGGCACGCCCTGCCACATCTCACCCGCGCCGTGCTGGAAGGCGTGGCGTTTGGTCTCAAAGATTCGTTCGAGTTGATGAAATCTTCCGGTTTGGGAGAAATCCGTCAGGTGCGAGTCTCTGGCGGCGGGGCAAAAAGCCCGCTCTGGCGGCAGATTCTGGCCGATGTCTTCGGCTGTGAACTGGTAACAGTCAACACCACCGAGGGCGCGGCCTACGGCGCGGCCCTGCTGGCGGCAGTCGGCGCGGGGAAATATGAGAGCGTAGAAGCGGCCTGCCAGTCTGCCATTCAGGTAACAGGCAGCACCCTGCCCCATACGGAGCAGGTGAAAGCCTACGAAGCGGTCTATCCGCTTTATCGGGGTCTGTACCCGGCGCTGACTCCCACTTTCCACGCATAACAAAACGTCCCGAAGGCGATTGACTCCCTTCGGGACGTTCTTTGCTCTACCATCCACTCGCCTTAAAATACTCTCGCAGGAACTCCGCGCGCTCTTCGGGGGTCATGGGGCGCGGTTTGGCATAATCTTCCAGCATGGCGGTCAGAATCTCTGCGCCAAGATACTGCCCATCGTAAAAAACATGCCGGTCAAGGAACTCGCGCCGCGTGTTGGTAGTACGCTTGCCGCTGGAGGGGTTATCGTAGCCCATCTGGTCGAAGAACAGGTTGCCCAGGCCGTAGTGAATGAACGAATCGCCGTAGAACTCCATCGCCTGCGAGTAATGCGCCTGCGACCCGCTGACAATCACCGCTCCCGCCTCGGCCATGCGCCGGAAATCAGTCTGCTGCCAGGGGCGCGGCTCCGCGCTGTAATATTCGAAATACTGAAAGGTGGCAATGACAATATAGCCCTCGGCCTTCAGGCGGGCAATTTCCTCGGCCATCCATTCGTAGCCGCTGCCGCCCTTCGGTTTGCCAGGCCAATCGGCCCCGCAGGGCGCGGCGCCCGGCCAGCCGTCCTCGCGCGCCCAGGCAAACTGTGGCCCGGCCGGGTTGCAGCCGATGAACGCGAATTTCATGCCGCCGCGCTCCACAACGGCCGCTTTTTGGGCATCGGCCAGGTTAGCGCCGCCGCCAAAGTAGGGCCAGCCGCGCTCCTTGTACATCTCCAGCGTGTAGAGCGTGGCTTCTTTGCCCCAATCCTGAAAGTGATTGCCGGTCAATTCGACCACGTCCGTGCCGAGGTATTCCAGCAGTTCGATGTACTTCGGATCCGAGCAAAAAATCAGCCGCCGCTGGTTGGCATTTGGGTAGGGGCAGCCCACCGCAAACGGGATTTCGTTGGAGATGTGGGCAATATCGGCTTCCAGCAGCCAGTTGCGGATGTCTTGCGCCGGGTAAGTCACCCCCTTCTCCTCCATCTTTACCGCCGTTGCGCGCACCAGAGCCGTCACGCCGGTCATGACGAGCGTGACGAGCTTTTCGGGGTCGCGGTTGGTGGGCGGCAGAGAACCATCCGCGCCGGTCAGGGCAAAGGTCACTTTGAGCGGATACGAATCGGGGGAGAAATTCTTGCGAAGCGGCGAAACGCCATTGAGTTCGAGAACTTTCATTTTGGGATTAATCTGCTCGAAGGGGACAATCGCCCACGAGGCGCGATTCTGCCAAAGGGCCTCCGTCAACCCTTCGGCAGGGACAATTTGCACGCCGGAGCCTTGCTCGCCGCCAAAGATGGTTTTCATCGCCTCGAAGGTCGATTCCGTCATCACCAACCCGCCAGGCCCGCCTGACCATGCCGCTTTCAACTCATCAAATGTCACTCCATCGCGGACAGTGGGAAACGCCGCCACGAGCGCGTAAATCCAGACGGATGCTGGAGTTTCGATGGCAGATTCGGAATGGACATCCAGCCAAATTGTCGCGTCTTCCTTGTTTTCAACCACTTTCATGCCGCCAAACGGATTGGCTACGCGTAGTTCTTCGGGGACGGCGGGCGAAATCCACAGGGCGGGGGCAGGCGTAGCGGTAGGTTCGGCAGTGGGAGCAGGAGACGGGGGCAATGTGGGGGATGCGTAGACTGTTTCAGCCACGGGAGCAGGCTCGTGCGGGGTCGAAATTGCAGGAGAGCAGGCCGATAGAACGGTCGAAAAAAGAAAAGCGGAAAGAAAAAGGGAGCGAAGAGTCATCGAATCATCCACAGGAATTAGGAATTACCACTTCCCCAAACGTAAATTCTTTCACGCGCGCCTCATCCACGGTTACGCCCAGGCCGGGGCCAGTGGGGACGGTGATGGTGCTATTGGGGTCGAGAGTGAAGGTTTCGAGGGTCACGTCCTGGCGGTAGTAACGCGCCGAGGCGGAAATATCGCCGGGCAGGGTGAAGCCTGGCAGAGAAGCCAGCGCCAGGTTGGAGGCGCGCCCGATGTTGGTTTCTAACATGCCGCCGCACCAGACTGGCATGTTGATGGCGCGGCACATCTCGTGAATCTGGAGGGCCTGGCTCAGGCCGCCCACCCGCCCCGGTTTGATGTTGATGACGCGGCAGGCTTCCATTTCGATGGCGTAGCGGGCATGGCGCGGGCTGATGATGCTTTCATCGAGGCAGACCGGGGTTTTTATCTGTTTTTGGAACAGGCGATGGTCCCAGATGTCGTCCTCGTAGAGCGGCTGTTCGATGAGCAGCAGGTTCAGGTCGTCGAGCGGGCGCAGGGCAGCGGCAGTTTGCAGGCTGTAGGCGGAGTTGGCATCCACCTGAAGTTTGAGGGAGGGATAGGCGCGGCGGACGGCAGCGGCTTCGCTGACATCACGCCCCGGTTTGATTTTGAGTTTGACGCGCTGGTAACCATCGGCAACGTATTTTTCGACGACTTTGAGCAGGTCGGCGGTGGTGTCCTGCAAGCCAATCGAAACGCCGACTTCGACCTGTTCCCTGACGCCACCAAACAGTTCTCTGAGCGATTTGCCCTGACGCTGACCAAGCAAATCCCAAATTGCCATTTCGACGCCCGCTTTGGCGAGATGGTGACCGCGAATTTTGGCAACGCGGCGTTGAAAATCGGCAGGGTCGGCCACATCCTGCCCGGCGAGGAGCGGGAGGACGAACTCTTTCAGGATGTGCAGCACCGTGCCGGTGGTCTCGTAACTGTAACCAGGGTCGCGGTCGGCAACGCACTCGCCCCAGCCGACCAGCCCTTCGGATTCGATTTTGACCAGCACGCATTCGCGCTCATAGATGCGCCCGAAGGAGGTCTCAAAGTGGGAAACGAGCGGCATTTTGAGTGGGTAGAGGGTAATTTTTTCGAGTTTCATGGGGTCTCCTGCCAGGCTCCAACCTGTCCAAGCCAATCAGAGAAATTCCAATTTTAAGGCTGACTTCCTACCCCTCTTGGGCAAAAGCATTCTCAAACCACGAGCGGTTTGAAAGGGATAATGGAAGAAGGATGAAAGGATGGCGGCTCGTTTTTGGCTGAACGCGCAGGCAGTTAGATTAAAACACAAAAGGACGCAGGGCGCGTCCCTTTGGGGCGCGGAATGAATTCCGCCTTGCGTTCAAGATTAGTTAAATTTCTGCTTGAGGCGAGTCTTTTTGCCAGTCAGACCGCGCATGAAGTATAGCTGAGCGCGGCGGGTTCGGGAGTGGCGCTCGACAACCACTTTATCTACGCGCGGGGAGCGAAGCAGGAAAGTGCGTTCGACGCCCACGCCATTGCTGGCGATGCGGCGGACGGTGAAGTTGGCATCCTGGCCGCCCTTGCGCAGGCGGATGATGGTGCCTTTGAATTCCTGAATGCGCTCGCGGGTGCCTTCCTTGATGCGGACATGCACAGAAACAACATCACCGGCGCGAAGTTCGGGGATGTTGGGGTTGGCGGGGGCGGCGAGGGATTGAATCAGCTGGTCGGTCATTTCGTAACTTCCTTACCAAAAATGATGAATACTGCTTCACAGCAGTCCGTTTAGACGCGAGTGCGGATTATATCACGGATTCGTCAGGCGGGAAGATTTTGAGCAGATTTGGAAGAGCGGATTCGTTCGGAAAGCAGGCAAGCCGGCAGATTTTAGCGATATTTGCGCACCGCCAGAACCGCATTGTGGCCGCCAAAACCAAAAGAATTGCTGATTGCCAGTTCAATCTTTGCCTCGCGAGCTGTGTTCGGGATATAGTCAAGGTCACAATCGGGGTCGGGGGTCTGATAGTGGATGGTGGGCGGGAGGATGCCCTCACGCACCGCCTGAACGCAAAAGATGGCCTCCAGCGCGCCGGTCGCGCCCATCATGTGTCCGGTCATCGACTTGGTGGAGGAAACCGGAATTTTATACGCCTGCGCGCCAAACGCGGCTTTGATGGCTTTGGTTTCGGCGACATCATTGAGCGGAGTGGCCGTGCCATGCGCGTTGATATAACCGACCTCTTCCACATTGGCGCCCGCCGCCTTCAACGCGGCGCGAATGGCTGCCGCGCCGCCCGCGCCGTTTTCATCGGGCGCAGTGACATGAAAAGCATCCGCAGTTGCGCCATAACCGGCCAGTTCAGCCAGAATGCGCGCGCCGCGCGCCCTGGCATGGCTCTCGGTTTCCAGCACAAGGACAGCCGCGCCTTCGCCCATCACCAGGCCGTCACGATTTTTATCAAAGGGTTGGGGGGTCATCGAATAATCGTCATTGCGGCGGCTCATTGCGCCGATTCGGTCAAACGCGCCCACGCCGGTTGCGCAAATGGTCGCTTCGGCCGCCCCGGCCAAAACGACATCCACCATGCCCATCTTGAGCATCACCCAGGCCATGCCAATTCCATCCGCGCCCGAAGCGCAAGCAGAAGCAACCGAAAAACACGGCCCCTTGATGCCGTGTTCGATGGCGACAATCCCCGCCGCGCCATTTGGCATCAGCATTGGAATCAGGAAAGGACTGACCTTGCGCGCGCCTTCATCTTTGAGCGTAAAAATGGCATCCTGAAGGGATTTCATCCCACCGATGGCCGAGGAAATGACCACCCCGATACGGGAGGCGTTGGCTTCGGTGATTTCGAGGCCAGAACTCTGCAAGGCTTCTTTGGCGGCAGCCGAACCGAATTGCTCGAAGCGGTCACGGCGGCGTGCTTCTTTGGTATCCATGAATTGAGCCGGGTCAAAATGTTTGACTTCGCAAGCAATCTGCACCAACCACTCCGATTGCCAGTTTTTGGTATCAAACAGCGTAATGGGACCGACGCCAGAAACGCCGTTAATGACATTTTGCCAGGTTTCCTGAACAGTCAGGCCAAGCGGGTTGACTGTTCCCATGCCGGTAATGACGATTTTTTCCATAAGGCCTCCAATTTACCTGGAATATTTCAAGCCCGACCCCGTCAGCACAGCGACCACCGGGTCCGCCAGGCGTGGAAGCAGCTGTTTAAGCGCGGACCAGACCAGTGCGGAGGTCGGCTCTACATATAACCCCCGTTGGGCAAGTTCGTCACGACCCCACAGAATGGCCTCTTCTTCGACAGGGACAAACTCTCCGTGACCTGCTTCAGCCATCTTGCGCAAAGCCGCCGCCCGCAACGGTTTGGTGACACGGACGCCCTCGGCAAGCGTTGGTGATTCGACCATCTGCTGAAAGGCCTGCCAACCCTGGGTGGAGAGTATCCACAATGGGGAGCAGGAGCGCGGCTGGGCGCCGACCATGCGCGGGATGGAGGCAATCAGCCCGGCGCGGCGAAGCGCGTCAAAACCACGATACATCCCAAGCAGCAACCCGCCCTGCCCGGCCGGAACGATGACCGCGCCGGGAGCCGTCCCTAATTGCTCGAAAATCTCATAGGCGGTGGTGGCATAGCCAGGCAGGTTGACCGGCAGGGCGGCGTGGCTGGCGTAGGCAACCCCAACCCTTGCGGCAAGCGCGCATTCCAGGGCTTCTGTGACAGCGGCACGAGAACCAGAGACAGGATGCACCCGGGCGCCGTAAATTTCGATTTGGGTGCGCTTAGGGCCGGAAGCGGCCACCGGAATGTAGATTTCGGCTTTGAGGCCGCCGCGCGCGGCGTAGGCGGCAAACGATGCCCCGGCATTGCCGGAAGAATCTTCCAGGGCAGTGGTGAAGCCTCGCGATTTGAGGAAGGTAGCAATCAGGGTGCTGCCCCGGTCTTTGAACGAGCCTGTGGGATTGAGAAATTCGCACTTAAAGGCAACCTGCCGCCCAAACGCTTCGGCGAAAATGAGCGGGGTGCTTCCCTCGCCCAGCGAAACGGGAGGCAGGTTGACGTGGAGGCCGCTGAAGGTGTGACGGTAGCGCCATAATCCGGGCTGCGAGTCATCCACTTGCGCGAGGTCGAAGTCCCAGGGTTGGACATCGAAAAGCCCGCCACAATTTGGACATTGGTGAGGCGCGCCTTCAGGCGGATAGGGCAGGCCACAGTCGAGGCAGAGGAAAGTCATGGGAGTTCCCTAACACGCTTGCGCTGTTCACAGATTTTTGAAGCAATTCAAAGGCTGGGGTTTTCGCCATCCTGCCCAGTCCAGGCCAGCCGCCGCCGGTGTACATCCAGGCGTTGGGGTCGAGCGGACCAAAGAGAATATCGCCGCTGCCATCTTTGCGCAGGTCAAGATGGATTTCTTTTTGCGCGGCGAGGGGCAGGCTGGTGAGGATGGTCTTGAGCAGGCCGGTGTGAATCAGAATACGCCGATTGGTGAGGGCGTAGAAGGCGAAGCGGCGGTAGACGGCATCGACCAGGAAACGAACAATCAGGATGTAGGCGGCGACCGCCAGCGAAAAGATGCTCCAGAATTTTTCCTGGATTGGACGCGGGCTGACCAGGGTTGCGTATTCCATCCAGAGGGTGAGGGCGGTCCAGAGCAGGCTGAAAGGGATGAAGAATACATCGGAGCGATGCAACAGAAATCCCTGGCGCGGCTTACCGCTCCAGATGATTTTTTCGCCCGGATTGAGAAACTGCTGGAAGATGGGATGAGAGGATGTTGACATTTTTCGTTATGCTGACCGCGGCGCATTAGAAGACGAACGCTGTCGGGTAACTTCGTACATGAGAATGGATGCGGCGCTGGCAACATTGAGAGAACTGGCTGCGCCAAACATGGGAATAGTAACCATGCAATCGCACAATTGGCGATAGGCTTCGCTCAGGCCGTGGGTTTCGTTGCCGATGACCAGGATGGTTGGGCGGATAAAGTCATGCTCTTGCAGGGAGATTTTGGCCCTGGCGCTGGTGCCGACCAGTTGAAGACCGGGAAAACGGTTTCGGAGGTTCTGCAGCCAGGGGAGGAGTTCCTTGTGCGAGGGCAAAGCCACAGCCGGGATGGCAAAGAATGAGCCGGTGGTGGCGCGGATGGTTTCGGGGTCGTACAAATCGGCAGAGTGACCAGTGATAACCAATCCATTGACGCCAAAAGCATCACAGGAGCGGATGATGGCGCCAAGGTTGCCGGGGCTGACGGGGCGGTCGAGGATGACGAGAAAGGGGGTTGCACGAATGGAGATGCGCGCCAGGTCGTTTTCTGGGATGGCAAAGAGCGCCAGAAGTTCGGAGGTATCTTCTTTCTGGCTCAATTTTTTGAGCAGCGCCAGGGACATTTCAAAATGTTTGCGGGCGGTGGAACGGGCGAGGATGTTCTCGGCCCAATTGGAGAGACGTTTTTCGCGGGAATAAACCCAGGCGGTGGGTTGCCAGCCATGAAGCAGAGCCTGGTTAATGGCGCGCACGCCTTCGACAAAGAACTCGCCGGTTTGGGCGCGTTTTTTGCGATTACGCTGGAGAGTTTCGATGACCTGGAAGTCGGCGTTTTCGGAGAAGATTTTGATGACAGTGGGCTTCACGGGGCTATTCTCCCGAGCGGGGGATGTATTCGCCTTCCACCCATTCCTCGCCTTGCGGGCCGACTTCCTTCTTCCAGACTGGCACAATTTCCTTGAGTCGGTCAATGCCGTAGCGGGCAGCCTCAAAGACGCCGGTATCGCGGTGAGCGGCGGTGCAGGCAATTAAAACGGTGGGGGTGCGCGGGTAGAGCCTCCCAATGCGCTGGACGATGGCAATGCCTTCCACCACCGGCCAGCGGGCGCGAATTTCTTCGGCAACCTGTCTCATTTTGGCTTCGGCCATTGATTGGTAGGCCTCGTATTCCAGGTAAACCGTTTCATGAGGGGTATCGCGGGAGGCTTGCGTCGAGCCCTGTCGAGATGTTTTTCCACGCACCATGCCGGTAAAGATGGCCGCCGCGCCAGTAGAGTCGAGCGTAATCGCATCCAACAGAGCGTTCAGGTCGAGTTCATCTTCGGTAATGGAGGTGATGAGCGGGAAGGTCATTGGCGGCCCCCTGAAACAGGCGGGAAGAAGGCCACTTCGGCCCCAGCAGGAATTTCATCTTCATTGGCGCGGTAATCCTGGTTGACAGATGCCAGACAGTGTTCCATCAATTGCCAATCGAGGTGGGGAAATTGCTCGATGAGGCGGGCTTTCAGCTGATACACCGTTGTCCCCTCCGGGATGTCCATCTCGGTGGAGCGTGTCCCGGCTTTGTCGCGCAGGGTAGCAAAGAAAAGGATTTTGATTCGGTTCATAAGGGGATGCCGTTCTCCGGGAATCTGGTTATTCCAGTTGGATATCGCCGCTTTTGCCGCCGCGTTTTTCGACCAACCGGATGTTCTGGATTTTCATCGTCTTTTCGGCGGCCTTTGCCATATCATACACCGTCAGGGCAGCCACCGAGACAGCAGTCAGGGCTTCCATTTCAACGCCGGTTTTGCCGATAGTCCTGGCGGTCGCGGTAATCTGCACGCCTGGCAGGGAGTCGTCGAGCGACACATCCACTTCAACTTGGGTGAGCGGGAGAGGGTGGCAGAGCGGAATCAGGTCTGAAGTGCGCTTGGCGGCCTGGATTCCGGCAATCTGGGCAATGGTCAAGACGTCGCCTTTTTTGATTTGCCCGGCGCGGATGAGGGCCAGCGTTTCGGGCTTCATTGCAACCTCGCCCCGAGCAACCGCCAGCCGTTCCGTATCGGCCTTTCCGCCGACATCAACCATGCGGGCGCGGCCTGTTTCGTCAAGGTGGGTAAGTTTGAGAGTGGACATGGCCGAATTATAACAAAATGGACTATAATCTTTGCTCTATGGATTTGAACATTGCCAGCCATCAGACCGGCAAATACCTGGTGCAAATTCCCGTGTACGAGGGGCCGCTCGATTTGCTTTTGCAGTTAATCGAACGCGCCGAGTTGGATATTACCGCCATCGCGCTGGCAATGGTCACAGACCAATACCTGCAATACATCCGTCAGATGCAGGAAGCCCGCGCCGAGGAGATTTCGGCCTTTCTGGTGATTGCAGCCAAACTGATTCAGATTAAATCTGAAGCCTTGCTGCCGCGGCCTCCGGCCCGCGAGGCCGGCGAGGAAGACCCCGCCGAAAACCTGGCCCGCCAATTGCGGGTTTACAAACGTTTTAAGGAAATTGCCAACCTGCTGGAGCAGCGCGATGCGCAGGGGCTGCGCACCTATCTGCGGCTGGCTCCCCCGCCCAAAGTAGAAGGACGCCTGGACTTGAGCAACCTGACCCTGATGGATTTGCTTGAGGCGGCTCAGAGTTCCTTCTTGCAAGAGCGGGAAAAGCAATCGCTCGGCACAGTCATTGCGGCCCCCAAAGTGACCATCCGTCAAAAAATTGCCTATATTTCGGAACGGTTGAGCAAAAGCCAGCAAGCCAGGTTCAAGGAACTGATAGGAAACGGCAATTCACGTCTGGAAGTAGTCGTCACCTTTCTGGCGCTGTTGGAGCTGGTCAAACGATATCGCGTACTGGCCCGGCAGGAGGCTTTGTTTGGGGAAATCCATATCGAACGAACTGAGGAATGGAACGAGGGCGAGGACTTTGAGTTGGAATTCGAGTAAGGCAAGGCACATTGGATTATTCTGAAAATAAGGGGGCGAGTTCGATGATTTGTCCATCTACGAATCGAATCATTTGCAGGGTCGTGGTTTCCAATACGACGAAAAACAAATCGAGCCGGGCATAATCGCTTCCCGTGAGAGATGAAACTGGCAAATTGAAAACGACGACTGCGTTTTCGTTTGCCTGGTCATCTACTACGCGCAATTGACGAAACTCAATTCCGTTCAGCAGGTCGGCGGCGCTGTTTGTCGTCTCGCTTTGTAGTTTGAAGGTCAGCATCAGCGAGCGATAGCCTTTCTTCAATTGAAAGCCAGTGACCACTTGCGGCTCTTGCCATTTTGCGGCCAACACCTGAACTTTGATGCCGTTGACGATAATTGGTTCGTCAATTCCCGGAATTGGCGCTGGGGTGAGCGTGGCGGTTGGCGCAGGGGTAGGCGTGTTTTCGGGGGTGGACGTGGACGCAAGCGTGGCGGTGTTCTCAGGCGTGGAGGTTGGCACAGGCGTGTTCGTCAGGAAAGCGGCGGGCGGGCTGGCAGGCGCACATCCAAGCAGCGAAGCGGATAACATTCCAAGCAAAGCGATTGCATATATCTTTTTCATGTCTGCTCCTTGCGGTTTTTGTTATGGCAAATCCGAAATATCCCAAATTTTGAAGTTATCGAAGCGGACTTCCGTCTCCTGTTCCCCTGCATGAATTCCCAGCGAGACGATTCCGCTGGACAGTGTGGTATCGTTTACGACAGTCACCGGCTCGCCATTAACATAGATGGCGATGTTTGGACCTTTGGCAATCACCAGCAGGTGATTTGTCCCTGGCGCGGGCTGAACAGGCGCGCCTTGCAAATGGAACAAGCCGGTGTATGAGCCTGTATCCAAAAATAACGAAAGCCCGCTGCTGTTGAAGTTAATGTGGTATCGAAAAGATTGCGGGAAAGGCTGTTCTCGAAAAATGAAGCCCCAACCGCCGGGGTCGGTCG